>OOCU01000430.1_pt1 | contig 38179 bp, 31 predicted proteins | sample 1671781 | NCBI WGS metagenome assembly OOCU01 (sample SAMN06348192, study PRJEB24527) | human gut metagenome | reverse complement strand
GCCATCACTGCCGCACAAAAAGAACCGCCCGCCGGGCGCGAGCCTCGGCGGGCGTTTCCCGAAGTCACTGACTTCGGACTCAGAGCGTCATGCGTTTCAGAGCTTGCCGCCCGGGACGATCTTGCGAAGGTCGAACTTCGTGCCGAGCGCGATGCGCTCGAGCCTCATGCCCATCTCGGCCTGGCGGAACCAGTAAAGGGCTTCGGCGTCCTTCGGACCGATGACTTCGCAGTCATGTTCGCCGGTCACGAAGAGAGCGGTGCCTTCGGGCAAACCGATGACTTCCTCGTCCTTGTTGTACCACAGGAACTCTTCAAGACGGTCTTCGCGCGTTTCGTTGTTGAGGCCGGACGTGCCCGCAGCGGAGATGAAGTGCGGGTTCGTCTGGAACGGGATGAACCCGAAGGTGTTGAAGGACGGCGGTTCGGCGATCGGCATGTCGTTCGTCGTGCGCAACGTCGGGCAGGCGACGTTGCCGCCGGCGGACCAGCCGCAGTACGGGATGCCGCCGTTGACACGGTCGCGGATCAGGTCGATGATGCCGGCCTCGTACATGCGGGTGACGAGCGCCCACGTGTTGCCGCCGCCCACCGCGATGGCGGACGCTTCGCGAACGGCCTTCTGCGGATCCTTGAAGCGATGGATCGAGACGATCTTGTGGCCGAAGGGCTTGAAGGCGTCCTGAACCTGCTTTTCATACCCGTCGTAAGTGCCCGCAACCTTGGCATAGGGGATGAAGAGAATCTCGTACTTCGTGCTGCCGTAGAGCTGCTCGTACTGCTCGCCCGCGAAGTCGAGGTAGCCCGACGTGTGGTAGTGGGAGCTCGACTGGATGAGGACGCGGCGCTTTTCGCTCACCTTCTGAGCGGGAAGCGGCTTCTTGATCTTGGCTTGGGCGGAACCCGCAGCGCCCGCAAGGGCGGCGACGGAGCCGAGAACGGCGGTCTGCATGAGCGAACGGCGTGACAGCGACATGATTCTCTCCTTCATGTCGAAAAGGTCTCCGGATTCTGGTCGGAAATCCGGACTGATGGTCACCGTGTCCGACACGCTGCACGCATTCGGGCGGCCCCTGTCGAAGCACGTGCGTTGAGTCTACGTTGAGACCCCAGGCCCCGACACCACGGGAAATCCTTACCGCTCATGGTGTTATCCATGATTGTGCATTACATCTCTTACACTTTCCAAAACGCCTGTCCGCGAAGAGCTTGCGGCGCAACGCCGTCGAAAGGCGACACGTTGCCCGCGTTTTCCCGATGCCTGAAAAGGTCGGCAACAACTTGCGGGAAAATCCCGACTGGGGGATCCCGCCCGAAAGCGGGCGAAAGAAGAACGTCAAAAAGGGCGCCCGTTCCGATGAGAACGGACGCCCCGAAGGCTGCGCGGGCGGTGGCCCGCGCCTCAAGACGACGAAAAGAAGGCGTCACCAGCCGCGAACGTGATCGAGCGCGGCCGTCACGCGTCCCTCCTCATTGACGAGAAGGAGCTTTTCATAGGGCGCCGCGGTCGGGCAGGCGTGGTTGGGCATGATGCGAAGGCGCGTGCCGACGGGCAGGTCCTCGGGCTTGAGTCGGTCGCCTGCGGCGGCCTCGATGATGCCGTGTTCCTGATTGGCGCCCGTCATGCGGATGTCGCAGCCGCGAAGCGGCCTGCCGTCAACGTCGCAGACGAGGCCGTAGCCGAAGTCGCAGTGCTGGCGGGCGGTGCCGCGGTCGCGGGACATGGCCATCCAGCCCGCGTCGACGATCACCTGGCCCTTTTCAGGCTGGTGGCCGATGACGGTGCAGAGCACCGTGCCTGCAATGCGGTCCATCGGCACGACGCCGAGATTCATCATGAAGAGGTCGCCGAGCGCATAGACGCCCGCGCGGATTTCGGTCACGCCCGTCTCGTCCTCGGCATGGGTCATGGTGGGCGTCGAGCCGATCGAGACGATGCGCACTTCAAAGCCCGCCTCCCTCAGGCGGTTCGCGGCCGTCACGATCCCGTCGCGTTCATTGGCAGCGGCCCTGCGGATGACGGCGAGGTTTTCGACGTCGTAGCTTGCGCCCGCATGCGTGAAAACGCCCGCGAGCTCGGCGCCGTCCGTGAGGGCGCGCGCGATCTCGATGAGGAGTTCGCTTTCGGGCCTGACGCCCGAGCGGTGGCCGTCGCAGTCGACCTCAATGAGGACGGGAATCGTGACGCCGCGCCCGGCACAGAAGGCGCTGACGGCCTTCGCGGCCGCGACGTTGTCGAGGATGATCTTCAGATCGCACCCGGCTTCGCGGATGGCGGCGACGTCGGCGAGCTTCTGCGGGGCGATGCCCACGGCGTAGATCAGGTCCTTCACGCCGTTTTCGGCGAAGTAGCGGGCCTCGGCGAGCGTGGAGACGGTGGCGGGTCCTTCGGGCGAAAGCATCTGGCGGCGGGCGATCTCGATCGACTTGTGGGTCTTGAGATGCGGGCGCAGGGTCACGCCGAGACGGGCGGCCTTCTCTTTTGCGCAGTCAAGGTTCACCTGCAGCTTCGCGTCGTCGATGACGAAGGCGGGGGTAGCGACTTCGGGGTCGGTAAGCAGACGGCCGACGGGGTCGGCGGGACGGAGACAGTTGGTCATGGATTAACTCTCCTCAAGGCTGTGGGCTGTGTCCTGCGAAGGTGGTCGGCCTGCGCGGGGATCCTGCAGATGTGATCAAGCCCACCGTACGCCTCGCGGGCGTCCGATGGGCTCGGAACGGAACTCGCCGCAGGCGCCTGCAGGTGCGTGCGTCGGCGGCGGAGCGTCGATCAGTTTGGGATGAAGGCGGCGACGGCCTGCTGTTCACCCTGAAGTTCGGCGACGTTCTTCGCGATGCGGGCCTTCGTGTCCTCGGTGAGTTCGAGACCCTTGACGATTTCGTACGAGCCGTCCTCCTTCACGATGCAGGGGAAGCCGAAGACCATGCCTTCGGGGACGCCGTAGGAGCCGTCGGACGGAACGCCCATCGTGACCCAGCGGCCTTCGGAGCCGCAGAACCAGTCGTGGATGTGGTCGATGGCGGCACTGCCGGCGGAAGCGGCGGAGCTCGCGCCGCGGGCGGCGATGATGGCGGAGCCGCGCTTGGCGACGGTCGGCATGAAGTCGTTCTTCACCCATTCGTCATCGACGAGGGACGGAGCGGCCTTGCCTTCGACCGTGGCGAACGTGATGTCGGGAACCATGGCCGGGGAATGGTTGCCCCAGACGGCCATGTGCTCGATCGAGGCGACGGGGGCGCCCGTCTTTTCGGCGAGCTGCGACATGGCGCGGTTCTGGTCGAGGCGGAGCATAGCGGAGAAGCACTTCGGATCAAGATCCGGGGCGTTCTTCATGGCGATCCAGGCATTGGTGTTGCACGGATTGCCGACGACGAGCACCTTGACGTTGCGGCTGGCGGCGACGTTGAGGGCCTGGCCCTGCTGGCGGAAGATGGCGGCGTTGGCCTCGAGCAGGTCCGCGCGTTCCATGCCGGGACCGCGCGGACGGGCGCCGATGAGGAGCGCGACCTCGCAGTCGCGGAAGGCCTCGACGGGATCCTGAACGGCGCGCATGCCGGCCAGAAGCGGGAAGGCGCAGTCGGAGAGCTCCATCATCACGCCCTTGAGGGCGGCGGCGGAGGTCGGGTTGGCGCGTTCGAGCAGCGTGAGGAACACGGGCTGGTCCGGGCCAAACATGGCGCCGGAGGCGATGCGGAAGAGCGTGGCGTAGCCGATCTGGCCGGCGGGGCCGGTCACCGTCACGCGAACGGGTGCTTTCATGGTTTCTTCTCCTTGATCCTGAAGCATTCAGGATGAAAATGAATTCGGATGTTTAACCGGACTGTCTGCTTATTATGCACGGCCCCGCAGGCGGATGCGCCTGCGGACGCCCTGCTCGGAAATCAAACGCTGGCGAGCTCGACGGCCGACTCGATGGTGCGGTAGTCGGGCTTTTCGGAGCGGCGTTCGCGCTCCCTGTATTCACAATGCAGAAGCTCGTGCGCAAGCGGGCTGCCGGGCTCGCCGAGGAAGTCCCTGTAGAGCCTCACGACGTCCTCGTTTTCGTGCGACGTGCGCAGCTTCATCGAGGCGTCGGTGCTGTAGACGGCGTTCTGCCTGCGCTCGAGCGTGCTGCGCCAGACGATGCCGCGCACCGTTCCGCCGCCGCCCACGCAGCCGCCGGGACAGGCCATGACCTCGACGAAGTGGTAGGGTGAGCGACCCTCGCGCACCATCCTGATCACCTCGTCGGCCGCGCGCATGCCGTGCACGACCGCGATCCTCAGTTTGCCGAAGGCCTCCGTCTCGACTTCGGCCTCCTTGAAGGTCGCAAGCCCCCTGACGGGCTCGAAGGCGATACGGCCGAGATCAGGCCCGCCCGCAAGCGCCGAAACCGTCCTGAGCGCGGCCTCCATCACGCCGCCCGTCGTCGCGAAGAGCTGCGCGGCGCCCGAACCCTCGCTCATGAAGGGCGAGTCGAATTCGGCGGGCTCGAGGCTCATGAGGTCGATCCCGCGACGGTCGAGCATGGCCGCAAACTCCTGGACCGTGAGCACGAGATCCACGTCCTGTTCGCCACCGTGCTTGAGAAGCTCGCGCGCGGCCTCGTCCTTCTTCGCCGTGCAGGGCATGATCGAGATCGATCGAATGCGCTCCGCGGGAATGCCGAGCGTCTTCGGCAGCCAGGTCTTGGCGAGCGCGCCGAAGATCGCCTGCGGACTCCTCGTCGAGGAGATGTGCGGGATCATGTCGGGGCAGTTCTTCTCGATGTGGTTGATCCAGCCCGGACAGCAGGAGGTGAACATCGTGTCGGGATGCCCGTGCAGCGTCCCCTCCTCCTTCTGCCTGAGAAGGCGTTCGAGCAGCTCGGTTCCCTCTTCCATGATCGTCACGTCGGCGGACCAGCGCGTATCCATCACGCAGTCGGCGCCGAGCTTTCTGAGCGCGGCGACGATCCTGCCCTGCAGGTTTTCGCCCGGACGCGCGCCGATGCTCTCACCGATCGTCACGCGCACGGCGGGCGCGAACTGCACGACGGTCGTGACTGCGGGATCGTCGAACCAGTCGAGCGCGCAGTCGGTCTGATCCTTGACGGCCAGGGCGCCGGTCGGGCATACGAGCGCGCACTGGCCGCACTGGATGCAGGTCTCGGACTCGCCCCAGGGGCCACCGAAGCTCACCGCGGCGTTGGTACCCGTATGGTCGAGCTTGATGACGCCGATGCCCTGCACCTGGCGGCAGGCCTCGATGCAGCGAAGGCAGCGGATGCACTTGTCGGGCGTGAAGACGAGGCCGTTGGCCGAGGCGTCCGTCTCGACGGGACGCGTTGCGAGGCGGCCCGAAAGGCGCGTGACGTCAAGGCCCACGACGCGGGCGACCTTCTGCAGCTCGCAGGCGCCGTGGCGCGCGCAGCCCGAGCAGGTCTCGCAGTGGTCCGAGAAGAGGAGCTCCGCCTGGAGCTTCTGCATGCGGCGGACCTTGTGCGAGTAGGTGTCGACGACGTCGCCCTCGACAAGACGGGTCTCGCAGGCCGTCACCACGCGGCTCGTGCCGTCGGCGCGGGTGACCTCGACGAGGCACATGCGGCAAGTGCCCGGACGGTGATTGAGCGCCGCAAATTCGCAAAGCGTCGGAATGAAGGTGCCCGTGCGCCGGGCGACTTCTAGAATGGTTTCGCCCTCGGTGAACTCGACGGGCTGTAGATTGATCGTGGCCAGCATTCTGGGGGTCTCCTTCACGCGATCAGAGTTCGTCCATGGCGCTCTTGCCGGGGATCGGGAAGAGCGTCTTCACGCCGAAGAGGCGGTAGCAGCGCAGGCAGCGCTTCGCCTCCTCACGGGCGTCGGACTCGGTGAGTCCGTGCTCGACTTCCTCCCAGTTGCCCACGCGCTCGGCGGCGGACAGCATGCCGATCTCCCTGCGGGGCCTGAAGACGACGGGACGGTCGGGCACGCACTTGCCGAGAAGGTCGGCCTTCCTGATGAGGTCCGCAAAGCGCAGGCGCGGATTGAACCCCGGTGCGTCGGTCATCAGGTACTCGTGGATCGCCATGGCGGCGTTCTGGCCCTGGGCCATGCCCCAGATGAGGGACGTCGGGCCCGAGGAGGCGTCGCCGCCCGCGAAGACGCCTTCGCGCGAAGTGCGCAGCGACTCGTCGACCTCGATGGTGCCGCGCTTCGTGAGTCGGATGCCGTCGGCCTCGCAGAAGATCGACGTGTCGAGCTTCTGGCCGATGGCGGCAATCACATAGCGGCACGGCACGACGAATTCGCTCCCCTCGACGGGCCTGACGGAACGGCGGCCCGAGGCGTCGGGCTCGCCTTCGGCCATGCGCACGAGGCGGATGCCCGTGACGCGGCCGTCCTCGACGATCACCTCAACGGGCGCCGTCAGGAATTCGAATCCGATGTCCTCCTCCATGGCGGCCTTGATCTCCTCGGGGTCCGCGGGGGCGGAGGCGCGGGTGCGCCTGTAGGAGACCGTCACCCTGCCGCCCTTCATCAGGCGGCGGGCCGTGCGGCAGCAGTCCATGGCGACGTTGCCGCAGCCAACGACCACGACGTCGCCGTCAAGCTCGATCGGCTCGCCGCGGCTCTGGTGGCCCTCGACGTCGACGAGGAAGTCGAGCCCCTTGAGGTAGCCGTCGGCGGACTTGTCCTCGCCCGGCAGGTTGAGGTACTGGCCGAGCGCGCAGCCCACGCCGAGGAAGACCGCGTTGTAGCCGCGTCTGAAGAGCGAGTCGAGCGTGAAGTCGCGCCCGAAGCGGCTGTTGAAGAAGTACTGGCCGCCCATGCGCTCGATCGCGGTCGTCTCCGTCTCGAGAAGCGAGTTCGGCAGACGGTAGGCGGGAATGCCGAGGCGAGCCATGCCGCCCGCGCCCGCATGCTCTTCATAAATGTCGACCATGTGGCCGCGGCGAAGCAGATGGTAGGCGCAGTTGATGCCGGCGGGACCCGCGCCGATCACGGCGACGCGCTTCGAGACGGGCGTGGGCTCCACGCGCTCGTTCCTGAAGAGCGCCTCGATCGTCTGGCCGCAGTAGTCGGCCGCATAGCGCTTGAGGTCCTTGATCGCGACGGGGCGGTCGACGTGGTTGCGCGCGCAGGCCGTCTCGCAGGGGCGCACGCACACGCGGCCGCAGGAGCCGACGAGCGGATAATGGCGTAGCAACACGCCCGTGGCAAGCTCGGGGTGGCCGTCGCGGATGTAGTCGATGTAGCGCGGCACGTTCACCTTCGCGGGACAGGCCTCAATGCAGGGGGCCGTCGCCACGCTGATGAAGTCGCGCTGGGTGGCGGGCATGACGGGCGCGTTGACGAGAAGCTCGGGAAAGTGCTCGAGCGCGCCGAGAATGGGCTCGGGCGTCGTGAGGCCTATGCCGCAGAGGCTCGTCTCCTTCATCTGAAGGGCAATGTCGCGGATGCGCTCCCAGTCGACTTCGGATCCCCTGCCCTCGCAGGCGGCTTCAAGCGCCTCGACGATCATCACGCCGCCCGCACGGCACGGCGTGCAGCGGCCGCAGGCGAGCTCCCTGACGCGCTTGTAATAGGAAAGCAGCACGTCCGCGAGCGTCACGCGATTGTCGAACATCAGGAAGCCCTGGGGACCGGCAAAGCCCGCAACGGGATTGCCGCTGTTGAAGGCGAGGAATTCGCTCAGCGGAAGGCCCTCGGGCGCCTTTCCGTCGATCGTGCGGCGGTTGTCGTACGCGCGTCCCTTCCAGACGCCGTAAATCAGCTCGTCCATATGAAAACATCCTCTCAAGCAGGATTCGGCCGGGCGCGCCTTTTCATGCGCGGACCGGGAGTTTCAGCATAAAAGTCTACGGGAACCCGTCAAGTGTATAGTTTTTTATAGACGCAGAGGAGCCGCCACTGTATGATGGGGTCTAGCGGTTCTCAGCACCGTCCCGACGCGGCCTTCAGCCGGCGTTCAGGCAAGGGTTCCCGTCGGGAGGAAATTATAGCTAGAAAAATTTTTACAAGCAATAAAATTTTTTATATATTCACTTATGAAGCCCATACTCGCCCCGTACGTTCCGATTGCCGACCTTGTTGCCAAGACCTTCGGCGAAGACGTTGAAGTCGTTCTTCACGACCTGTCGGATCCGCAGCATTCGGTCGTCTACGTCGCCAACAACAAGGTGACGGGCCGCCAGGTGGGCGAAAGCTTCCGTCATCTGATCACGAAGGCGATCCATTCGCCGGGCGAATCGGGCGACGTCAACCCGAACTTCTACTTCCGCCACGAGGGGCGCCTCATCCGCAGCTCCTCCTCGATCATCCGTGACGAGAACGGGCACATTGCGGGTGCGTTCTGCATCAACGTCGACACGACGCGCATCACCCGCCAGATCGACATGCTCGCTCAGATGCTCCCCGGGATCGACAAGGGCGTACTTCCGCTCCTGCCCGACGAGGAAAACGAGGACGTCTGTCCCGTCGACACGAACCGCACCGTGATGGAGATCATGACGGACCTCGTCGACAACATCACGGGCGACATTCCCTCGGGCTCGATGACGCGAGAAAAGAGGATCGAGCTCATCCGCTTCATGGACCAGCGCGGCGTCTTCCTCGTGAAGGGCGCCATCGACCGCGTCGCCGAAAAGCTCGGCATCTCGAAGGTGACCGTCTACTCCTACCTCGACGAAGTCCGCGGCAAGCGCTGACCGCCACCTGTTTCTCGCCCCGAACCGCGTGACCTGCGGTCCGGGGCGTTCTGCATTCACAGACCAGACAAGGAGACTCTGATGAAATTCGTCCAACCCCCGTTCAAGGGTGAAAACAAGGGCCACTACACGCCGGGCATCATCTCGAAGGGCATGCTCTACGTCTCGGGCCAGCTCTCGATCGATCCCGACACGCGCGAGGTCTGCCGGGGCGACATCCGCGCCCATGCGTGCCTTGCGCTCGGCAACGTCGACCGCGTGCTCAAGGAGGCCGGCGTGCGCCGCGACCAGGTCGTCTACTGCCGTGTCTTCACCACGAAGGGCGAGTACTGGGGCCCGATCAACGAGGTCTACGCCGAATTCTTCGGCGCGCACAAGCCCGGCCGCCTCGTCGCCACCGTGCCCGAGCTGCACTTCGGCTGCCTCGTCGAGATCGAGGCCGTGGCCGAGCTCGACGAGAACTGATCCGCATCTCTTTTTCTGGGAGACAGCCACATGACCTCCGGCTACGTCTGCACCTCCTGCGGCGCCGCATGCGCCGCCGACACCCATGAACCCAAGTGCCGCTGCGGCGGCCTCTTCGAGCTCGACTTCACGCCACCCGCGTGGGATCCCGCCCGCATCGACCGCTCCGAATGGAGCATCTTCCGCTACCGCGACTTCATGGCCGTGGACGGCGACATCTGGCGCTCCGTCACGATGGGCGAAGGCATGACGCCCGTGATCGAGATGGACGGCAGAAACGGCGTCCTGCTCAAGATGGACTACGCCATGCCCACGCTCTCCTTCAAGGACCGCGGCGCGGCGACGCTCGTGAGCCACATGCTGGCGATCGGCGTCAGGACCTGCGTGCAGGACTCCTCGGGCAACGCGGGCAACTCCGTCGCGGCCTACGCGGCCCGCGCCGGGATCGCATGCGAGATCTACGTACCCGAAGGCACGAGCCCCAAGAAGATCACGATGATCGAGTCCCACGGCGCCAAGGTGCACGTGGTGCCGGGCACGCGCGACCACTGCGCGGACGTCTGCCGCGCGCAGGTGGCCGAACGCGGCGCGTACTACGCCAACCACGTCTACAACCCGTACTTCTACGAAGGCGTCAATAACCCCTGCCTAAAGGCAGAGGCTTGAAAGAGCCTTTATTGACTAGCCTCAGCGCCCCTCTTTCGAGAGGCGCTACGTTGGTTGGGAATATATAGGCACCGTGGGATGTACATCCTAGTTCCACGCTCTGCGGCCTGTGATTAAAAGCTCCGAGAGGTAGGAGCGGTGTTGCAGGCACCAAACCCCTTCCAACATTGGCGAAGGATGTCAACAGGCCTTCGGGCCGTGTAAGCGGAACCTGCGGGTATCCGCAAAGGAGATACTTTGAAAGTATTTGTTTTGAACATGCGCGGTCAGCCCTTGATGCCGTGCTCGCCTGCAAAGGCGAGGCATCTGCTCAAGGCTGGAAAAGCCGTGGTGAAGCGTCGAACGCCATTCACGATTCAACTTCGAATCGCCACCGGTGAAACGAAGCAGAACGTGACGCTGGGCGTTGATGCAGGCGCAAAGCATGTCGGCCTTTCCGCTACGACGGAAAAGGAAGAGGTCTTTGCGTCCGAAGTCGAACTTCGACAGGACATCACGGGGCTTCTAGCTGCTCGGCTCTCACTGCGTCGTGATCGACGTCATCGCAAGACGCGCTACCGTGCGCCGCGCTTTTTGAACCGTGTCCGATCGAAACACAAGGGATGGCTTGCACCGTCCGTTGAAAACCGCATTCAGGCGCACATGTCGCGCATCGATGCGGTCTGCAGACTGCTTCCCGTCACCAAGATCGTGATTGAGACGGCATCGTTCGACATTCAGAAGATCAAGGATCCGTCTGTTGAAGGCACGGACTATCAGCAGGGCGATCAGCTCGGCTTTTGGAACGTGCGTGAATACGTTCTCTTTAGAGACGGTCACGTTTGCCAACACTGTCACGGTCATGCGAAGGACAAGATCCTCAACGTACACCACCTCGAAAGCCGCCAAACCGGCGGCGATGCGCCCAACAACCTGATTACGCTCTGCGAGACCTGCCACAAGGCCTGTCACGCAGGGAAGATCAAGTTGAAGGTCAAGCGCGGCCAATCGTTCAGGGCGGAAGCCTTCATGGGCATCATGCGTTGGACATTGCTCGATCGCGTGCGCAAGGCGCATCCCGGCTTGCCTGTTGAGAACACCTACGGCTATCTGACGAAGAACACGCGCATCACCCTGGGACTCCCCAAAGCGCATTGCGTCGATGCCTACTGCATTGCGGGAAACCTCAAGGCCGTACGAAGAGGCGTCTACCTCCATCAGCGACAGGTGCGCAAGCACAACCGTCAGATTCACAAGTGTACGGTGCTCTCGAAGACGCTTAAGGACGGCACGAAGATCGGATACCGAAAGCTCAATCAAACACCGCATCTGGTCAAGAACTTCAGGCTCTTCGACAAGGTGAGATGTCTTGGGCAAACCGGCTTCATCTTCGGGCGAAGATCGTCCGGCTACTTCGATGTCCGGAGGCTGGACGGCGTAAAAATTTCTTCCTGCATCAGCTACAGGAAGCTCACGCTTCTCGAAAAGAGAAGCACCTGTTTAACCGAACTTAGAAAGGAGGACGGCGCTTCCTCCACTGTCTGAAGACAGAGGTTTCCGCGCCGAATTTCTATGAAACACTTCCGTCCGCTCGCCGTCATGCTCATGAGTGCGCTCCTCGCAGCCGGCACGGCCGCTGCCGCCGACGGCAAGTTCGGCGCCGACCGCCACGCCGCCATGGGTCTGACGTGCGAAGCCTGCCACGGCCCCGACAAGGCCAATCCCGCCACGCTCGACATCAAGACGTGCACGCAGTGCCACAACACGAAGGACCTCGTTGAGAAGACGAAGGACGTCAAGCCGACGAATCCGCACGTCTCCCCGCATTATCAGGACCAGCTTGACTGCACGAACTGCCACTACATGCACGGCGAAACGGAGAACTTCTGCGACCAGTGCCATCAGTTCGGCTTCAAGGTGCCGTAAGCCGCAACCGGTTCCTTCAGGTTCTTTCAGAAACATCCAGCCGTCCGAGTCGACCGATTCGGACGGCTTTTCAGTTCATGCATGCCGCTCATGAAGCCATGACCGCCATTCCTTCCTGAAGGAGAAGGACGCGGGGGATTCGTAGTTTTCAAACCTTCTGTAAGATATCCGAACACGGTTTCAAAACAAGAACAGGAGTCAGGATGATGATCCTCGCAAGAACGGAGCTCGCGACCATTGACGCACTCAGGGCCTCGGGTGAGGAGCCCGAGCGGATCCTCGAGCTCATCGAGAGCATCGTGAACAAGGGCATTGATACCGGTCGCTTCGACATGTGCCACGTCGAGACCGATCCGGAAGCCGCGCTCAGACTCGCAGAGGCGCTGCTCGGTACCAACAGGTATCCCGCCTTCGCGCGCGCGATGAGAATTCTTGAGGCGGTGACGCCGTACGTGGAGGACCGGTCCGACGGCATGCTTCTGTTCACGCTCTCGACGATCGCGCGCTTGCTCTGCGGCCGACCCTTTGATGCAGCGGGCCGCGCCGTCTCCGGGATCGGCGAAGACGAAAGGGACGTCCGCCTTCTTTATCTGCTCGGCATTCTTCGCGCAGGCGAGGGACGCTTTGACGAGGCCCGCGAATGGCTTCTGCGCGCCGATGTCGAGAGTCCCGATGATCCCGTCATCCTTCACGCCCTCGAGCTCGTGGCGGCACGCGAGTCGCTTGAGCGCATCCTTCTCACCCGCCCGCTCTGGGAGGACGGAGACCTTGACCATACGGCGCCTGGAACTCCGGAGCGCGCCCTTCGCATGGCCTGCGTCGAGCTCGATCCCGACGGGTACGCAGACGCCCTGATCGCGCTCAACGCCACGGGGCTCGAACTCGACGACGAGAGCTTCCTGCGCATGGAGGTCGAGCTCTCCGGCCACGCCGTGCCGTTCGTTTTCGAGATGAACCACGCGGGCCTCTCGAAGATGGATCCCGCCTGGCTCGCCCGTCTTGTCGAATCGGTCTCCGACGTGCTCGAGCATGCGAAGGCCGCTCCCGAGCACCTCGTAGAAGTCCGCGCAAGACTCGACAGGAGCGTGCGCCTCGTGCTCACCAAGCCCGAGCCCGACACGACGCGGCCCTCCGCGATCGACTATTCCTTTGAAGTCCCCTCGCGCTGTCCGCGGATCGAGGGCCGTCTCGACACAGGACCCGAGGAGGCCGCCGTCCTCAAGCACCTGCGCGCCCTTGACCTGCGCGGCAACTTGGACGAAATCATCAGGCGACTCGAGGCCGTCCCGAAGGAGAAGTTCACGCCGCTCTATGCCTTCGAACTCGCCCGCGCGATCGCCAACCGAAGCGAATCCGGGAAGGACGACCTGAAAAGGGCGCTTGCGCTGCTCGAGGGTCTGGACGACCGGACCGAAGGCCGCTGGGAGACGCTCTTTTGCCGAGCCTTCCTCAACCTGAGGCTCGGCCGGAGGCGCGCAGCCCTCAAGTGCTTCAAGGCCTGCGCGGGCATGAGGCCCGACGACAAGGTGATCGACTTCTTCGTCGAGGTCTGCATGCGCGGCCTCTCCCAGCCCACGCTTGAAAAGCCCTTCAGGGTCCGCGCGGACGAGGTCTGGGCGGCGCTTGAAGCGCAGGCGACCGAGCTCGAAGACGCGTTTGATTCCGTCACGGACGCCGACGAGGTCGAAAAACGCCTTGCGGCCATCCTCGAGCCCGTCTCCGCCTCCTGGTGGCGCCTTGACGTGAGCGCGGAGGACGACCGCATCAAGGTCGAAATCTCGCCCAACGGCTGGCGCCTCGAATGCTTCCCGATCCTTGAATTCCTCAGGCGCGTCCCCGAATCCCTTGCCGATCGCTGGACCTTTACGGCGGGCAGGGCCAGAAGGGACGACACCTCCTTCGAGACCTTCATGGCGGGCAACGAGGTGCTCTCTGCGGACGACGTGCTCATCTGGCCCGAGCCCCACGAGGGCATGTGGCGCCTTCTGGTCTACATCGAGGACTTCAAGGGCACCGAAGAGCGCGCTCGAATCGAGTGCTTCCAGGCCGTTCGCGCCCTCATCGACCGCACGGTCGGTGAGGCCGCCCGCCTGCGCCGCGCCGACGCCATCACGCTCGTGCCGAAGGCCCCTTCGGGCGAAGGCCTCACGCTCTCCGAATTCAGGGAATTCCTCTTCGAGAAGGCGCCCGAATGCAGACGCATGACGCTCAAGGACTACGCCTGGCTGCCGCACGAGTACGGCATGCGGCCCGACACGAGGCCCGGTGCGCCGCTTCTGGCCGACGTCACCGACGGCATCACGCACTGCCCGCCGCTCGGCTACCTCTACGGCCAGGGCAAGAGCATCGGCATGGACGCTCTCGGCGCCGCAGGCGCCTGCGCGGGCTTCCTCTTCCTTGACGTGAAGGATGATGCCGAAGGACTCGCGCCGAAGAAGGACCGCCGCATCAAGGCCCGCAAAACGCTCGAGGCCCGACTGCGCGGACTCGGGGACGGATATCTGGACGTCGTGGGTTACGCCTCGGGCGTGCGCTACGAGTACCTGCAGTTCATCGCCTGGGACCTCTCGGCCGTGCTCGAGTGCGCTTCGGCCGCCTTCGAGGAGCTCGACGACGTCGTCGAGGCAGGCTTCCACACCTATCTGCGAGACGCCTCGGCCTTCATGATGAAGACGAGGAACGGAAACCCCGAAGACCTTCCCGACGAGGCTTTCGGCGAGGACGAAGCAGAGGGCTCGCACCTCTTCGGCAGCATGAAGGCAGGCGGCGACGAGCATGCCGCTGAAAGACGGGGCGGCTTCAGGGATCCGCGACTTACGGCTGCGGCGACGGCCTGAGGGTCAATAACCCCCGCCTCAAGGCGGAGGCTTGAAAAAGCCTTTATTGACTAGTCTCAGCAAACCTCCTCGGGGAGGCGAGCTACGTTGGTTTGGAATGTACAGGCACCGTGGGATGTTCATCCACCAGACGCCATTCCTTGTCAAAGGCTTTCGCCTATTCGACAAGGTGAAGTGTAAGGGAAGAATTGGGTTCATTTTCGGTCGCCGTTCCTTCGGATACTTCGATGTCCGAACGTTGGATGGAGTCCGGCTTTCCGCCGGCGTCAGCTTCAAAAAACTGATGCTAGTTGAGAAGCGAACCACGTTTTTGACTCAACTAAGAAAGGAGTGCGGCGCTTCCTCCCCTTCCTAAAGGAAGAGGTTTCCGCGCCGAATCATTATGAATCAGAAAACGGGAGGCCTCCCTGCGGCCGCCTCCCGTTTTCCTGTGCCTGATTCAGGCGGCCTTTCAGGCCTTCGGCTCGATGAGCTTCGTCACGTCGACCCAGCCCAGCGCGCCCGAGGCCTGCTCGGTCTCGTCGGGCGTGAGCTCGATCGTGGTGCGGTCGTCGCCGCAGGCAAGGGCGTCCACCTTATCCTGAGCGGCCTGCATCAAGCATCGTCACGAGAATTCCTTCGTTATCCGCGCGAACAAATGAAGGGGCCGCCCGGCCTTTGCGTCTTCACGCGGCGGCGGGCGGCCCTTCCGGGTTCAGATGAATGCCGGGATCATTCGATGCGTTCACCATGGAGCGAGAGGTCAAGCCCCATGCGTTCCTCGTCGGACGTGACGCGCAGGCCCATGACGACGTCGATGATCTTGAGGAGGATCCAGCTCACGGCGCTTGCGTAGACCATCGTGGCGACGACGCTTGCGGCCTGGATGCCGACCTGGGTCATGACGGGATTCATTTCGGAGCCCGTGACGGCGCTCGAGGCGAAGACGCCGGTGAGGAGGGCGCCGACGATGCCGCCCACGCCGTGCACGCCGAATGCATCGAGCGAGTCGTCCCAGCCCGCCATGCGCTTGAGGAAGACCGCACCCCAGAAGCAACAGACGCCGCCGATGAGGCCCATCACGAGTGCGGCGACGGGACCGACGAAGCCCGAGGCGGGCGTGATGACCACGAGGCCGCCGACGGCGCCCGAAATCAGGCCCAGAAGCGAGGGACGGCCGCGAAGCATCCATTCGACGAGCATCCAGGAGACGCCCGCAGCGGCGGCTGCGATCTGCGTGACGAGGATCGCCATGACGGCGCGCTCGTTGGCGGCAAGGCCGGAGCCGCCGTTGAAGCCAAACCAGCCGATCCAGAGGATGGCGGCGCCGAGCATCGCAAAGGTGAGGTTGTGCGGACTCATGGGCTCGCGGCCGTAGCCGAGGCGCTTGCCCAGCACGAGACAGGCGACGAGGCCCGAGACGCCCGCGTTGATGTGCACGACCGTGCCGCCCGCATAGTCAAGCGCGCCCATGTCGAAGAAGAATCCGCCTTCGGCCCAAACCCAGTGGCACACGGGTGAATAGACGCACAGCGACCAGAGGATCATGAAGATCAGCATCGCCGAGAACTTCATGCGGCCCGCAAAGGCGCCGATCATCAGCGTAGCCGTGAGAATCGCAAACGTCATCTGGAAGCAGACGAAGAGCAAAGTCGGAATGGAGCCCGACATGCTGTTGATGTCGAGACCATTGAGAAACACATGCGAGAGCCCGCCCACGAAGGCGCTGCCCGGCCCGAAGGCGAGCGAATAGCCTGCAGCGAACCAGACGAGCGTGAGCGCGCAGCAGATGACGGTCGTCTGCGCAAGGATCGAGAGCACGTTCTTCTTTCTGGCCATGCCGCCGTAAAAGAGCGCGATCCCGGGGATCGTCATGAAGAGGACGAGCGTCGTGGAGACGAGCATCCAGACGACGTCGGCCTTGTCCATCGAGGCCTCGGCGGCAAGCGCCGCGGGTGAAAGGGCCGCCGCAGCGAGGAATGCGGCGATTCGGATGAGTGCGGACATTTGTCTTTTCTCCTGAGTGTTCGGTCTTCATTAAAGCCAAATCGAGTGCTGCCGACTGCCTCAGACGGCCGCGTCGTCCGTTTCGCCCGTCCTGATGCGCATGACGTGCTCGAGGTCCATCACGAAGATCTTCCCGTCGCCGATCCTGCCGGTGTTCGCGGCCGAGGCGATCGACTCGACCACCTTGTCGCAGAGTTCGTCGGAAACGGCGATCTCGAGCTTGATCTTCGGGAGAAAGTCAACGACGTATTCGGCGCCGCGATAGAGCTCCGTATGTCCCTTCTGACGCCCGAAGCCCTTGACTTCCGTGGCGGTGAGGCCGCTGACGCCGCAGTCCGCGAGCGCTTCGCGCACGTCGTCGAGCTTGAACGGCTTGATGACCGCAATGATGTACTTCATGGTTTTTCCTCTGTGAGTGAGATGCTTTGTGCGGAGGGCGGGGAATCCCGCGTCCTTGATCCACTCTTAAGCAAAAGGCGTGCCAAAGGCCCGTATTCGTCTATGGGAGATGAAATTCGGTAAATGGAACCTCAACGGGGCCTGAAGCGTGAGGAAATTCGCTTAAAGGCGGCAGAGGCGCTTTTAAATGATTCGGGTTGCCGGTATGCACCGTTTTGGGGCACGGCGCGTGCGCAGGCGCCCGCGAGTGGCGCCCTGCGGCCGGGCGGGCACGGAGAACGGGGCGGAAAAGGGGAGATATGAACGAAATCGGGCGGCCCTCCGGAGAGGACCGCCCGAACGTGGTGCGGAGTTTCTGATGCGTCAGAGCGCGCCGAAGAGCATAAGCGCGACGGACATGCCGATGATGGAGCAGCCGACGCTCAACGAACTCATGTTGGCGGCCATGGCGATGTCGCCGTCGAGCTGAGCGGTGAAGACGAGGCTCATGGCGGGAATCGGAGAGAGGCAGGTGAGGGTGAGGGCCATGCGGATCTCCTCCTCGAAGGGAAGGAAGTGCCAGACGCCGAGCGCGATGAGGATGCAGACGACCCAGCGGCTCGCAAGCAGCTTGAGCACTTTGCCCATCTTGCCGCCGCCCATCGAGAAGCTGATCGACTCACCGATCATGATCATGCAGAGGAAGGTGTTGGCGTGCGCGCCGACGGCGGTGCTGGTGATGACGCCGTCGGGAAGGCGCATGTCGAGGACGGACATGAGGCCCACGAAGGCGAAGGTGACGAGCGGGCCCGAGCGCACGAGCTTCGAGGCGATCACCTTGACCGTGCGCCAGAGCGTCGTCTTCACGCGGGTGCCCGCGATCACCGCAAAAGTGCCGCCGCCTGCCATGACGCAGTTGCCCACGTCGAACATGCAGGTCGCCATCAGGCCCGTTGTCGGGAAGAAGGACTGTACGTACGGAACCGCAAACGGACCGACCGAATAGCCGCCTACGTTGAGCCTCACGAAGTCGCGCCACTGCGTGTCCGCAATGTTGCGCGAAAGAAAGAGTCCCCAGACGAGGAAGATGATGTTCGTGAGGAGCCCCAGGCCCGCAATGAGGAGCATGTCTCCTTCGATCCTGACGCCGTTGAGGTTCGTGAGGATCACGCACGGGAGCGTGACGTTCATCACCAGGGCGCTGATGGCCGCAAAGGCCTGGTCCTTCAGGATGTTGAAGCGCCTGAGCAGATGCCCGAGCACGATGAATGCCGCCAGGGACATCACCTTGGCGAAGCTGTCTTCCATGATTGCCTTCCGTCTTTTGTTGATGAGGGGCCGGCGCCCGTGCGTTCAGGCGCCCGAACAGGAAATTGTGCGCCTGCAGAGGCCGAAATTCTACCTCCCGAGGTATGTATCGGTACCGCGCGACCGACGGAGGTGGACTGATCGGGAAGTCTTCTGAAACGGAATCTCCCGTGACTGTGCACCCGTTTGTACAGACCTTCCTTCGGGTGGAACTGTCACAGCCGTCCCCGAACGAGGTCTGAAATGCCGACGTTCGCGCCGGCTGCAGGAGTCGACGCGGTTGCGCGAGCACGATCCGGAGAATGCGGGGAGGGGATCCAGAGATGATCAACGGACGGAGAGGATAGTTCAAAAGGGCATGGGAGGCCGGATCGGAGTGATTTTTCATACGGGAAAACGCGGAAAGCACCACGTTTTGTGGTTGAAAAGCAACAGGCGCTTTTCTTTGGAAACGTGTGCGCATCAACGCTTTTGTGTGATATTAGGGTTATTACTGAGGGGGGGGGGGGGATTTTTCTGAAAAAATGCACTCGAACTGCGCGGCCTTGAGATTTCAAGCCTCGTGGTATGGAGGGCTTTCCTCAATCAAAGGGTTTCGGACTTGAACACTGACGCCCGCCCTCCGAATTTTGCGTCGGCCGCGCGACGCATGAATTCCTGCTCTGCGGCCGACGACTTTTTCCCAATAAAGGATGTCAAAATGAAGAAGACTCTTGCTGCCATGGCTGTTCTCGGCGCTTTTGCCGGCTCTGCTTTCGCCGCTGACGTGACCGTCTACGGTGTTGTCGACCTTGGTCTCAACTATCAGCACCAGAAGGTCGGCGACGCAGACGCCACCGACAAGCTCACCCAGTACTCCGGTCAGAACTCCGGCTCCCGTTTCGGTCTTAAGGGCACGGAAGATCTCGGCAACGGCATGAAGGTTGGCTTCGTTCTCGAAAACGGCTTTAGCGCTGACGACGGCAAGCTCGGCCAGGGCAATCGCCTCTTCGGCCGTGAAGCCAACCTCTATGTTCAGAGCGACTTCGGTACGCTTTCCATGGGTCGTGTCGGCGCTCTCTCCGCTGGCGTTGGTTCCTACAACGTCGTGTACGGCTACACTGCCTTCGGTACGGGTTGGGGCGATACGGTCGGCGCCAAGAGCCTGTTCAACCTCGGCGATCGTGACCGCATGGACAACACCGTCACGTACGTCACCCCGAAGTTCGGCGGTCTTACGGCCTACGCACAGTACTCCTTCAACGCTAACGGCGCTGAAGACGCCCAGTCCTCCCTCAACAAGCGTTACGCCGGTCTCGGTCTGAAGTATGACCTCGGTGCCTTCAGCACGGGCCTCGTTGTTGACACGGTCATGAACAAGGGCACCGATGCTAACTCCGAAGATTCCCTCGGCGTGTCCTGGGGTGCTTCCTACGACTTCGGCGTCGCGAAGGTCCTCGGCTTTGCCCAGTACGGTCAGAACGAAAACAAGCTCGGCGGTTTCGTTGGTGCCGATGCCTGGATCTCGGCCGGTGAAGGCACGGTTAAGGCCGAGGAAGGCATGAAGGGTTATGCCGTTGCGCTCGGCGTTGCCGCTCCCGTTTTCGGCGGTACTGCCTTTGCCCAGGTCAACTACGTTGACGGCGAATCCGAAGGCGTCATCAACATGACGAGTCAGGAGCGCACGGCTGAATTCGACCGTTGGGGTCTCGCCGCTGCCTACGAATATCCGCTCAGCAAGCGCACGAAGGTCTATGGCTTCGCCGGTTATAACGAAGGTTCCATCGACTCGACCGGCAAGAACGATCACGTGACCGTCACGACCAAGACCAAGACTGCTGAAGCCGGTTTCGGTCTCGTTCACAAGTTCTGATGATTCGAGCGCAAGCTTCTGAATTCTGAATGAACACGGCGCCCGTCCGGAGCAATCCGGGCGGGCGTCCTGCGCATTGCAGGCCCGAATGATCCTGATGCAGAAGCTGCCATCCTGCATGACTATTCCCGTAAGAAAGGGGAGGGGAGCGGCTTGCGCGCCAACTGCCCCTTCGATATACTCACGTCCTTTTTCGGCGCCTTCACGGGCGCCGTTTGTTGTTGTGAAAAGCCTGTTGGGCAGAACATTGAGGAGATTTTGATGAGCGGCATGTATGATCCCCCGCATCCTGGCACGATTCTTGCTGAGACGCTGGAGCATCTGGGACTCAACGCCAGGCAGTTTGCCAGGCACCTCGACGTGACGCCCGCCGCAGTGACGCGCGTTATGAAGGGTGAAGGCCCCGTCACGCCCGAGCTCGCCGTACGCATCGCCCACGTGCTTCCCGGTCCGTCCGCAGCCATGTGGCTGCGCCTGCAGTACTGCCACGACGTCTGGCAGGCCGAGCACATGCTCGCCATCTCCCGTCTGCGTCCGCTGACGCTTTCCGAGGAGGAGAAGGCCGAAGCCGTGCGCACTCGCCTGGCGGCCGAAGAGGTCTGTGCCGACTGACCGGAACCCTGCCGAAGGGCAGGGCAATCGAGAAGAGCAGGGCGCCGGAAGAGGGAGGCACGCGCCGCCTCCCCTGCCGCCTTCAGGGGTCCTTCAGGGCCTCCGAGGGCCGAATTCCGGCGGAAAACATTCCCTTTCCGAGGCGAGACATGAACTTCGAGCTCAATCCGCTCCTTTACTTTACGTCTGAGGACGAAATGGCGGACGGCCTTGAAAAGGTTGCTGGAGAAGGCTTCGGGAGCAGTGAGGCGCAGATCGTTCACGCGCTCGACGACCTCGCGGAGGCGCTCGGCACCGACGGCTTCGGCATTCTCGAGCGTTCGGGCGACGGCACGAGGCTCGGGGAGGCGGTTCAAAGTGCGCTGGCTGCGCTCGAGGCCCTCAAAAGGGCTGAAGCCGAGGTGCCTGAAGGCGCAAAGGAAATCCGCTCGCCCAATTTGCCGGAGACGACGAGTTCCTCGCTGCCATGCTCGAAGAAAGCATCGCGTTCTGCGGCGGCAAGGAGACGGACGTCCGAAGGACACTCGAGCAGACCGCGAAGCGCCTGGGCTTCACGTACGAGGCGCTCATGAAGGGCGCTGCCGACGGTACCGCCGTCGGACGCGTCGTGGCGCAGGTGAAGCGCGAGCATCCTGCGTTCGCGCGGAGGAACTGACGGACGAAGGCGCAGATCGTGCCTGAAGACCTGAAGTTCGAAAAGCGGTGAAAATGAAGGACGGAAACCCGTCCTTATTCACTTTTTTCCATTACTCAACATAACTACTATTATGTTGAGTAATGTTTGAGGGGTTTTGGGGCCGTTTTCAAGGTTCCGCACGCCTTCGTCAAGTCTTCGTCAGGTTCGTCCTGGCGTGCCGTCGATGCCGGCTCTTCGGCCTCCCGAGGTCCGCCGCCGGACGCATGGGTGGGCCTCGTTCCAGATGTTCGTGCGCCGCATGCGCCCCGTCTGGGTGCGTCGATCGTCCGACGCCTCCGAAGCCGTTCCTCTCCGGACGACGCATGTGCGCGCACCCGATTCGTGCCTCTCAACCCTGCGGCTCCCGGTTCGCGAACAAAAGACCTCAACCAAATGCGTCTCCCGAATCCGCCCGGAGGCCAGGGAACTCCGCACGTAAGCGTCCTTTTCTTCGAGGCCGACGAACGGCGGGCGCCCTTCCCGCCTTCGGACCCTTGAAAAAACGGGACGAAGTCTTGACGTCGATGAACGTCGGCGTGCCCGAAACGCCTCGCGTCTGGCATACTCGAAAACGACCCCCGGGGGCTGACCGGTTTTCGCGGCCCCCTTTCCTGCCGAAACCAACCCACAAGACCGCAAGTCGCTCCCATGATCGTCAATGCCGATGAACTCAAGCTCTTTCGAACCATCTACGAGACCGAATCCCTGAGCGAAGCCGCGGCGCGGCTGCAGCTTTCGCTCCCGAAGGCGAGCCGTCAGCTCGCATCCCTGAGAAAGACCTTCGGCGACAAGCTTTTCGTGAGGTGCGACCACCGCATGTGTCCCACGCTTCGCGCGCGCTCGCTCCTGCCCAAAGTGGACGCGCTTCTGAGTGGCTTCGAGGCGCTTGAGTGTCCCGGCGTCTTTTCGGTCGAGCAGCTCCGCCATGTCTTCCGCATTGCGGGGCTCGACAATGCGCTCCTCTCCTACTTCGGGCCCGTGCTCGACGCGCTCGGCCGTCATGCGCCCGGCGTGAGGCTCAACTTCCATTCGATCTCCTCGAACTTCTACGCCGAACTCCATCAGGGCCGCATCGACCTTGCGGTCTACGCAACGCAGGAATCCTTCCCGACCTTTCGCAGGCTCGCAATCTGCGAGGACGCCTACGTCTACGTGGCGCGCGGCACGTCCGAGCTCGCCCGGCGCGTCCTTTCGGGGCAGGTGCTCACGGAACGCGAGGTCAGGGCGCGGCAGTCGGTGCAGATCGCGCTTCCCAAGGCCTCGGCCGACGACTGCGGCCTCATTCCCGTGATCGAGAGCCTCGATGCGTCGGGACAGGCCTTGCCTGTTCTCTCGGCCCCCTACTTCGTCACGGTGCCCCTCCTCCTCGGCGCGGAGGACACGACTTGCATTCCGTTTCAGACCGCGCACGCGCTCTGCCGCACGACGGACCTCTGCATTCTCGGACGCTCCAAGAAGAGCTCGGTCTTCACGCCCTCGTTCATCTGGTCGGACCGTGTCGACGGCGATCCCGCGCACCAGTGGCTGAGGAGCTTTCTCTTCTCCGAAATGAGGCAGCACCTCGGAGATCTGCGCGCCGTGCCGATTCTCCGAAATTGATGTTTTCAGACTCAAGTATCGAATTCCCTTCTCCTGCAGGTTCTTGTCGAAATTCGAAATCCGATTTTGCGGATTAGGGCCTGTTCGGGGTCTGTATGTCCGCATGGTTTTGAAGAGGCGTTGTGCTTAGACTTCTTCGTCATTGAAGTCCAACCTTCTGACCAATCGGAGAACCAAAATGAGACTCTTTGCCAAAAGCCTGATCGCCGCGAGCATTGCGGCCGCTTCCATGGGGGCGCTTGCCATGGGCGGCGGCTCGGGTCCGGCCACGAACTACATCATGCAGGGCCACATCGGTGAAGTCATGATGAACCCGTACGGCATTGCGCCGCTTACGGCCGTCATCCGCGACGGCGGCTACGACCTCAGCAACGTCGTCGTCAAGATCCAGCCCAAGCTCAACGGCCAGACGATCGAATACAAGGTCTCTCGCACCGAACTGCTTACCCACGGCGGCGTTCCCGTCTTCGGCCTCTATCCCGACTACGTCAACATGGTCGAGGTGAGCTACACCCGCACGCTGCGCGGCAAGTCCGAAAACTTCAAGGACACGTATCAGCTCTACGCGCCTCCCACGTACACGGAAGTCGCCGGCATCAAAGCCGAGCGCCATGCGCTCTTCGGCACCGAAGTGAAGAAGGTTGATCCGGAATTCAAGGACCGCCTCTACTTCATCAACAACATCGCCGAGAAGTCCGGCATCGGCACGCGCGCCGTCTGGAACAACCCGGTGGGCGGCGCCCTTCAGTGGAACTTCTTCCCGCAGAACGCCATCATCGACACGGCCGGCGACATCCGTTGGTACATGTTCGCCAACCCGATCTACGATCTTCGCGATATGTACAAGGCGGGCGTCATGATGGGCTTCAAGCAGAATGACGACGGTCTTCTCACCTGGGGCTACGGCCAGCGCTACGTCAAGTACGACATCATGGGCCGCGAAGTCTTCAACCGCCTCCTCCCGATGCGCTACAACGACTACTCGCACTCGATGGACGACGCCCAGAACGGCCACTACTTCCTGCGCGTGGCAAGCTCCAACTACATCCGTCCCGATGGCAAGCACGTGCGCACCGTCCGCGACGTGATTGCCGAAGTGGACGAACAGGGCCACGTGATCGACGAATGGCGCCTGCCTGACATCCTCGACGTCTACCGCTCCAACGTGCTCAAGGTCCTCGACCAGGGCGCCGTCTGCCTTAACATCGACGCCGCTCAGGCCGGCAAGACGCTCACCGCCGAGGAACTCTCCGCCGCTGAAGAGTCGAACGACTTCGGCGACATCGTCGGTACGGGCGCGGGCCGCAACTGGCTGCACGTCAACTCCGTCGACTATGACCCGGAAGACGACTCCATCATCATTTCCTCCCGCCATCAGTCGGCCATCATCAAGATCGGCCGCGACAAGAAGGTCAAGTGGATCCTCGGCTCGCCCGAAGGCTGGAAGGGCGACTTCACGAAGGCGGTCCTGACGCCGGTCGACAAGAACGGTCAGAAGATCAAGTGCGAGGGCTCCAAGTGCGAGGGCGACTTCGACTGGACGTGGACGCAGCACACGGCCTTCAAGATCGATGAAAAGTCCAAGGGCGACATCATCTACGTCTCCGCCTTCGACAACGGCGACGCCCGCGGCATGGAACAGCCGGCTCTGCCCGACATGAAGTACTCCCGCGCCGTCGTCTACAAGATCGACCAAAAGAAGAAGACCGTCGAACAGGTCTGGGAATTCGGCAAGGAACGCGGCCACGAACTCTTCTCCGCCGTGACCTCGCTCGTCGAGTACCAGCCCGACCATGACTCCATCGTCATGTACTCGGCCACCGCCGGCGCGCTCTACGACCTGAAGACTGGTGCGTTCGCCTCCGCTCCCAACCCGACCATCATGGAATTCCGTTGGGGCGAAACGACGCCTGCCGTCGAAATTCAGCTCAAGGACTGCACGGGCTACCAGGCCTGGCCGTTCTCGGTTGAAAAGGCCTTCAGCCAGGAAATCAAGCCCGGCAAATAATCCGCCCGACTGCCTGACGAGTCCCCTTCCCGTCCACCGACGGCTGAAGGGGACGGCCCGAAGGGGCGGCTTCACGGCCGCTCCTTTTTTCGTCGACCGCTCCGCGCCGCACACGAGCGCAGGGATCCGGGCGGCCTTTTCTTCAAACTGCAAGAGCACCGTCGGCTCGGGATCCTCGCCTGAGCACGCGTCCGCAGGAAGAAAAGGGAGGCTCCGACTGGAGCCTCCCTTTTTTACACAGTTCTGGCGTCGAACGTGACGGGTGCGGTTAACTGGCGCCCTTCCCGTCCGTCCTGCGGGCCAAAGGGCGAGGGTCCCGCGAGCTTCTTTGCGGACTACGCCTTCTCCGAAGGCATTGCGGTCGCCCCGAAGACCGGCAGCAGCTTCCTGAACGAACTCGCCGACCGCCGCACCCGTGCCGACGCACAGCTCGCCGTTCTGGCCAAGGGCACCCGCGAGCATCCGAACTATCCGTTCACCTTCTGCTCCGAAGAGACGACCGCTCATGCCGAAAGTTTCAAGGCCGCCTACCCCGAGGGCACCGTCAGGCGTTCCGAAATCGTCGAGGCGCTCGCGAAGCTCCACGGCACCGATTCCAAGGCCCTTCAGGCGGTGATTTTCGACGGACGAAGGAAAGGCTCCGGATCCTCACGGATCCGGAGCCTTTCCCAATTAGTACCCGAACGAGAGCGCAATGCCTCAGGCGCGGGCGCGCAGCCACCTGAGCGCGATGTCGGAGGACGTTGCGGCAGCGGCCTTCACGAAGGTCATGTAGTCGATCTTGACGTCGCCGCTGGCCTCGTCGGAGATGACGCGGATGGCGGCAAACGGGATTTTGTTGACGAAGCAGACCTGAGCGATGGCGGCGGCCTCCATTTCGACGGCGGAAGCGTTGAAGGTGGAGACGATCCATACGCGGCGCTCGGTCGTGTGGACGAACTGGTCGCCCGAGGCGATGACGCCGAGGCGGTGGTTGACGTTGGCGGCTGCGCAGACGCGGTCGAGCTCGTCGGCGATCTTCGTGTCGGCGGGGAGCTCGATCATGTTGATGCCGGAGATGAGGCCCACGGGGTCGCCGACGGCGGAGGTGTCCATGTCGTGCTGGACGCAGGCCGTGGAGATGGCCACGTCGCCGATGTGGAGCTCGGGAGTGAGCGTGCCCGCAACGCCCGAGTTGACGATTTCGGTGACGCCGAACTTGAGGATCATGGTCTGGGCGCAGAGGGCCGCGAAGACCTTGCCCACGCCGCTGCGGGCGAGCACGACGCGCCTGCCCTCGAGGCTGCCGATGATGAAGTCGATGCCCGAGACGGTTTCGGTGCGGGCGTTCTTCATCATGCTGCGAAGAATCGCGACTTCGACGTCCATCGCGCCGATGATGCCGGTGATCTGCATGTGTCTGTCTCCTCAGATGGCTTCGCCCGCCTTGTTGAAGAGCGGGAGGGGTTCAAGGAAGGTGATGTCGGTGCGCTCGGCGGCTTCGCCCTCGGCGAGGATCGCGGCGCGGCCGACGACGATGCCGCCCGCCTTTTCAACGAGCTTCTCGAGGGCTTCAAGGGACTTGCCCGTTGAGATGACGTCGTCAACGATGAGAATGCGCCTGCCCTTCATGAGGGCGGCGTCCTCTTCCGTGAGGAAGAGCTTTTGCATGCCGGCAGTCGTGATCGACTGGACGTCGACCTCAAGGGCCTCGCCCATGTAGAGCTTCATCTTCTTGCGGGCGACGAAGTAGCGCGCGGCGCCGGCCTGGCGGGCCATTTCGTGGATGAGCGGGATGCCCTTGGCTTCGGCCGTCAGCATGTAGTCGTACTCGGGGGCCTTTTCAAGGAGGGCCGAGGCGCAGGCAACGGTGAGCTCCTGATCGCCGAGCATGATGAAGGCTGCGATCTGCAGCTCGTCGGATATGGGAAAGAGAGGCAGGTCGCGCTTGAGGCCGGCGACTTCGATCGGATAATGCATCTGAGAACTCCGCTTGGAGATTGTGCGATGAAGGGTGCCGGAAGCGTCCGGCGTGCGACGGGTATTGTACAACGTGTGCGCAGGCACGAAGGCCTTGGGAAAAGGCGTTTGGAAACTGCAGGAAGGCCTTCGCCTGAGATGAAAAAATGGGCGAACCGGCCCTTCGGTGGTGGGCGAAGCGCGTCCGCTCCGGCGGCCCGTTTGCGGAGTGGCTGCTTCGTTACCATGGTGCCGGCATCTCGTCTTCAGGCGCCGTCGATCCCGGTCATGGCGGGTGGCAGTTGCACTAGAAGGCATAAAACGCAATGAAGTTCACGGAGGCGCCTTCGCGGTCTCCAACATAGCCCTTGGCTCCGTGATTGAACTGCAAGTTCGTCAACCGGGCAGGCTGATAGGCGACGCCAAGATCCAGAATGCCGGTGTTGCCCTTGATCGAGGGCACGTCCAGCCGGATGCCGTTGACGGAACTTTCCTCGTCACCGTCATACGTGCTTGAACGCGACGCCGCTATGCCAGCGGAAGGCTTCGGGCACACCATGAAAAAGCCGACTTCCGGAAGAAGTCGGCTTTTGCGCGAGATCGTCAGATCTCATTCTTGGCAGACACGATTTCAGTGATCTCAGAAGCTCCAACGGGCTCCCAGGTTCACACGGTAGTCGGTATCGACTTCGCCGCCGTCAGCCGCTTCAATGTCGGCGTAGAGGTGCAGATTCTTCGTGGCGTTGAAGTTGGCGCCGAGGCCGTATTCATACCAAGTGCCGCCAAGATCCTCAGAGAGACTCCGGCTATGGCCCTCGAACGAATAGGTGTAGCCCGCCTCTCCCTTCCAATCGTGAAGGACGGACGTCCGGATGTATACGTTGCCTTTGTCTTTCGGAAGTTCAAGGCCGGCCATGAAGCCCGCACGACCGATGAGCGATTCAGCCGCATCCTGTTTCACGCCGTAGTTGGCGGACGTCGTGTAATCGACGCTTTCAACCCGACCGTACATGAATTCGATCTGCGGCTCGATGAAGAAGGCGTTGACGGGATGGAAACGGTGCCCTGCTTCAATGGAGAAGGAGAACATATTGGCGTCATAGTCTCCCTTGACGTTGCCCGCATTGGACGTGATGTTGAACTCGTTGTCGATTCGGCCGACCTTCAGCGTACCGTCGAGGAATGCCCCATTGTCGAATAGCTTCGTGACGTAGCCGGTCAAGGCAGCAATCGAGCTGTCACCGCTGCCGAACGCGAAATCGTTTGAGCCGTCCGTGAAGGAAAGCGCGGCGCCTGCCCAAAGACCGGGGTGAACCTGACGATCATAGCCAAATTGGAACGCCGTGTAGTCGCTCTCGACGCTGCGTTTGCCGTATTTGGATTTACCCGTGTAGACACGTGCCCAAACACCGTTTGCATCGGCGGAACTGTCGCGAAGTTCGCCCATGCGCTTGTTCATGTCGTTGATTTCGTTGCGAAGGATCTGCAGTCCCAGAGCGCTCATCTCGGCAATGCCGTGGATGTTCTCATTCTCAGTGACCTTGACGTCCGTGACGCCTGTTGCAGTGGAGGTGCCCGTGGCGCCGTCGAAGATGGAGCTCGCCTGTTGTACAAGCTTGACGCCTTCGAGTTGAGCATCGGATTTTTGTATGACCTTGGCCAATGCATGGAGGTCCGATGTAGCATTCCCGGTCGTGCCTTCGCTCGTGCCGGTCACCGTCATCTTGTCTCCGGCAAGGGTTGAGTTTTCAGCCAAAATGACCTTGCCTGCGTTCGAAGCAGCGGTCGTGACGGAGACCGTCGTCTGATCGGCCGTCTTGGCGTTGAGTTTCAGCGTGGAGCCGCCGCTGAGTGCTACGCTCATTTCACCTGTCGTGCGGTCGCCCGCTAGTGTCGCAGCGGCGTTTGAGGCTTCGGTGCTCGTTACGGTGGCGTTCGTGCTCACCGTCAGCGTTTTGCCCTCTTCAACCGAAACGCTCTCAAGATTGAACGTGCCATTGTCGATGGTGACGGCGGAGTCGCCTTCAGCAGTCAGCGATTCAACGACCGTTGTGTTCCATGCCCGGCCTGCGGGCGTGCCAGAACCGCTTCGTGAATAACCTGATCGAAGCTTGGAGCCTTCCTTCATCACGACGGAGCCGACTGTAACGGCGGTGCCGGCATAGTATTCCGCACCGATGTCATTGCCTGTTGAAGCACGGCTAGAAAATGCGACGGATTGACCGGCTTCGACGTTGAGTGTGCCGATGCGAAGCTTGGCTCCCGTTTTTCCGTTGTGCTGTCCCCAGGATGCTCCCCAAGTTTCGATCTGAGCGGCATTGTTTTCCGTATCGTACTCGGATGCGTTAGAGTTTTCCGGAACGGCGCCCGTGATGTTCACGGTCCCCACCACGACTTCTTGTTGAAGTTCACCGTGAAGCTGAAGGGCGGTATTTTTGCCGAGATTCACCGTTTCGAAGGAAACATCTACGTTGGTCGTGTCAGCCTTGCCGAAAATGCCGAGCCAGCCGCTGTGCGTACCCGGACTGTTCGGGTCCCGTTGAGCCGTGACGGTAACGGTATTGAGCTTCAGGTCATTGGGCATCTTGCTTAAAACAAAGCGAGACCCCCAATTGTTCAGGATGATGTCGTCGCCATCCTTCAGTATGTGGCTTTCCTCAAAGTATGCGACGCTTTCCTTTCCTTCTTCTGCTGGGGTCAGATATTTATGAGTTTCGGCGTTGGCGGGGGGGGGGGAGAACGGCTGCGACAGAGGCGGCTACAATGGCTAATTTGAAGTGCATAATTTACCTCGACAAGGTGTGGACGATATAAGTTAACTTATCTTAAGTCACTGCTGAAGGACCTGAAATAAGGGGTTTTACGTATTTATCCTGGATTCCAATCCGAAACAGGCCTTCATTCTGGCGTCGGGACACAGTCCTGCCCGCCGAGATTCAGTTGGCAACGCCGGACGAGGGGTTGCTCTATACCCTGCCATGGAAGCAGCGGCAAAGAGAGAGGCCGATGGCAAGCAGAGTCTTCTTGAGCATTTTTGAGTTTTCTCCAGATGGGTGATGGGTGTCGACGTAACGTCGGATGTGTGCGGGACTCGCCAGAACCATGACTGCGAGTTTGGACTTGGCTTTCAGAATGGGCTATTGTGACTTTTCCAAGTACGCATGGCAGGATGTGCAAGTCCCTGTTGCAGAAAATAGAAGAGGCCCTTCCTTCCCTTTTCAGGCGCGCGCCGGGAGTCGAAAGGAATCGCAACGGAGAGAATTCATGAAGGACATGCTCGGAAAATCAGGCTTTGACGTCATCGGCGACGTGCACGGGCACGCCGCGGAACTGACGATTCTCCTCAAGCGCATGGGCTATCAGGAAACGAACGGCGTCCTGCGGCATCCAGAAGGTCGCCGTGTGGTCTTTCTCGGCGACTTCATCGACCGCGGGCCCGAAATCCGCCGCACGCTTGAAATCGTGCGCGGCATGGTCGAGGCGGGTTCGGCGCTCGTCGTCATGGGCAATCACGAACTCAATGCGCTCCACTACACGACGCCAGATCCCGTTCTCAGAGAGGAGGACGGCGGACCGAAGTGGTTGCGCTCGCACAGCGAATCGCACAGGCGCCAGTTCGAGGAGACCGTCAGGCAGCTCGGCGCCGACCTGGATGTCTGGCTCGCCTGGATCCGAACGCTTCCTGTCTGGATGAAGACCTTCGACTCCGAAGGCGTCGAGCTCCGCTTCGTGCACGCCGCCTGGATGGAGACGAAGATGAGGCGCCTCTGGGAGGAGCCGACGGACTCGGGCGAACTCCGCTTTACGGGTCCCTTCGAGGCGCCCGTCCTGACGCAGGCCGGGCTCGTCGACTTCGGGCGCAGGAAGGATCCGGTCTCCGGCAAGCCTGCGCTCGGTTGGAAGTACAAGGAAAAGTTTCTCACGGGACCCGAGAAGGGACTGCCTGCGGGCGTCTCTTATCTCGACAAGGAAGGCTGCGAGAGAAAGTCGATTCGTGTGAAGTGGTGGATGGATCCCGCACCCGATGCGACGCTCGGCGACATGATCCTGGCGGGAAGAAGAGCCGTTGCGGGACTGGGAGATACGGTCAGCGTTCCCTGGCGGGGCCTGAAGTTCAAAAAGCCTTGGACGCCCTGCCCTGTCGAGGCTCTGACCTTCGTCGGGCACTACTGGCTGGATGAGGACGAGGCCGGACCGCTCACAGACATGCTCGCGTGCCTTGACTGCAGCGTTGCTCGAGGCGGCGCATTATGCGCGTACCGGCACGAGTCGGGACGAAGGACGCTGGATCCGGAGGCGTTCCTGACGGTGCCCGCTCTTCCCGATTGATCCGGCGGGCGTGAAAAAGGCGGCGACAGAAGATTCTGCGCCGCCTTTATTCAACTCAGGCAGGGAGCTGCGTCATGCGAACGACTCCCTGCGCAGGTCGGAAGGATCGTCAGAAGCCGTAGCGAACGCCGATGGTGGCGCGCCATTCCTGATCGATGATGCCGCCGGACGTGCGTTCGACGTCGGCCCAGAGGTAGGTGGATTCGGACAGGTTGAAGTTGGCGCCGATGCCGTATTCGAACCAGGTGTCCTTGCCGTCCTGCTTGAGCGAGTTGGTGTTGTCGCCCGTTCTGGCGTAGATTTCCCGGTCGCCCAGGAATTCATGAACGGCGGAGGCGCGCAGCCAGACTTCGCCGCGGTTGTTCGGGCAGGTGAAGCCCGTTGCGAAGCCTGCGCGACCGATCAGGCTGTCGAAGTCGCCGATCTCGTAGGTGGCGGCGTTCACGCCGTTGCTGAGCGTCAGGTCTTCCGCACCCGCGTGCGTGTAGGTGGCCTCGATCTGAGGTTCGATCCAGACGGTTCTGGCGAGGTCGAAGCGCTAGCCGAACTCACCCGAGAGGCTTGTCGTGACCGTGTCGAGGTCGCCCTTGTAGACGCTGTCGATCGTCATGTCGTTGGAGGCCTTGGCCACGCGGGCCACGACGTCGGCGAACATGCCGTTGTCGCCCATCCAGACGCCGTAGGCGGCCAGACCGAAGGCGTCCATGTCGGCTTCGCCGCGCGCGAAGTCGGTGTCGGACCAGGTGTAGCTGGCGGCCACGCCGAAGCGCACGCCGTTGTCGAGCGGCATGGTGTCGAAGCCGGCCTGGAACGTATTGAAGTCGTTCTTGAGGTCCGCGTCGGATTCGAGCCTGCCGCCGTCATAACGGGCCCAGACGCCGTTCTTGCCGCTGGACGAACGAAGATCGCCCATGCGCTTGCGCACGTCGTTCATGAGAATGCGGTTGAGCGAAAGCGAGCTTGCGGCAGCCAGATCGAGCGTGTCGCGAATGAGCGTGTTGGTGCCGACCGAAGCCGTCGAACCGTCCTTGTTGAAGGTGATGTCGGGATTGACCAGGCCTTCCTTGACGTGGGCTTCGACCGTGGTCTTGTCGCCCGTCTTGATCTTGCCAAGCGCCTTCTTGGCGAGCGCCTCGTCGACGACGTCGGCGTTCTGGACGAGGTCGACGTTGAGATCGGCCGTGACGTCGTTGTTTTCAACGGTGAAGCTGCCGAGCTTTTCGGCGCCCGCATCAAGACGGATGGTGGCTGCGGAATTGTCGGCGAGCTTCACGGCCGTGACGTCGTGGTTGTTGAGGTCGACGACACCGCCCTTGAGGGTGAGTACGGAGACCTTGCTGTCGCCTTCGGCCTTCCAGAGCGCGCCGTCGGAGAAGCCGAGCGTCGTCGTGCCTGAGGTCTCTGTGATGACGGCGCCCGTGAGCGAGGAACCTGCGCCCTTGAAGTCAGCCGAAACCGTGGCTGCCTTGGCGAGGATGTCGCCGTCGACGACGGTCGTGCCGTTGCTCTCAAGCTTGATGGCGCCCTGCAGGCCGTTGACGGCATTTGCACTGCCGCCCTTGATGTAGATGGACTTTTCCGCCTTGATCGTCACCCCGCCCGTATTGGCGGAGGAGACACCGTATTTGTTAGTGCTGGCGATGTCGACCGTTTGAGCGTCGATGCTGACGGTGCCGGTGGAGTTGGCGGCAATGCCGTTGCTGCCTCTGAGGACGAGGTCGCCCGCGTCAATGGTGATCGTGCCCTTGCCTTCTGCATGAATGGCCCACGGGCCCGTGATCGTCAGCTTCTTGGGTGTCGTGATCGTGATTGAAGAGTTCTCATGATCAGTCGGCGTGAAGATGCCGTTCGTGGCGCCCTGGATGCTGATGTCGTTGGCTGCGTTCAGGTCGAAGACGCCATAGGCGTCGATGCCGTTGTATGTGGTGTTCGTGATGGTGATGTCGGAGGCGTTGATCGTGGCGCCGTACTTGTTTAGACCGTCAACCGTGTACGATTCGTTGGGCTTGTCAAAGACCACGTGATCTCCTGCTGTTGCAACGGCGGACATGGCGCCGAGAACGGCCAGCGAAACGAGAGACTTCATGTACATGCAGATCCTCCTTTGAGTCAGGTTGGTTCAGGGCGGACACGGACGAATCCGTTGTTCTCCGGAAAGCGCACAGTCCGCGCACTCTTCCTGTATAGACGCCCAGAGGTCTGAATGCAATGGAAAAGTGCTCTCAGGATTGAAGGTGTCGCCTAAAAGCAACGTCGGGGTATTTTTTGCCGAAAGCTGTCCGGAGGCGCTCCGCGGACGGTGCGGTTCGTCGCGAGGATCCCCGTCGGAAGACCTTCGCGATGCGGGCTACAATTCGGAATGCGTTTGATGCTTCAGGGAGGTCTTTTCATGCGCTGGCAGGATCTTGAGGAAAGCTCGTCGGTCGAGGACCGCAGGGGGATGGGCGGCATGAGACGTTCGGGAGGCCTTCGCACCCGCGGCGGCATTCCGCTTCGCGGCAAGACGGGGCTGGCCGTCGTGATCGTGGTGCTCGTGGCGGGCTACTACGGGATCGACCTCACGCCTTTGCTGACGGGAGAGCCCTTCCCCGTCGAGACGCAGACGACGGCTTCGGCGCCCTACAAGGGCACGGCAGCCGAGGAGGAGCTCGCGAAGTTCTCCCGCGTTGCGCTCAAGACGACGGAGGACGTCTGGACCGAGATCTTCCGCTCCACGGGCGAGAGGTATCCGCACCCGAAGCTCGTGCTCTACACGGGCAGCACCTCGACCGCCTGCGGCTACGGCCGGTCGGCGATGGGCCCCTTCTATTGTCCCGCCGACAGGAAGGTCTACCTTGACCTGAGCTTTTACAACGACATGCAGAAGAAGCTCGGCGGAGGCGGCGACTTTGCGCTCGGATACGTGCTCGCCCACGAAGTCGGGCACCATGTACAGACCGTGCTCGGCATTTCCGAGCAGGTTCAGACGCTCCAGCAGCGCGTGACGAAGAAGGAAGCAAATGCGCTCCAGGTCAAGATGGAGCTTCAGGCTGACTGCTTCGCGGGCGTCTGGGGGCATTTCATGGAAAAGCGTGGGATTCTTGAGACGGGTGATCTTGAGGAGGCGCTCAAGACCGCCACGGCCATCGGAGATGACCGCCTGCAGAAGGAGGCCACGGGCCGCGTCGTGCCCGACAGCTTCACGCACGGGACGTCGCTCCAGCGCCTCAACTGGTTCAAGAAGGGATTCAAGAGCGGCAATCCCAACGTCTGCAACACCTGGCAGGCGGACAAGCTCTAGCCTTCGACATTTTCATCAGCCTTTCGGGTCCGCAGGCCTTCTGACCGCGGGCCCGATTTGCTTTCAGGGAGATGGGCTCGGCGAGAGGATGATTCCAAAAACGGCAGCATCCTGAAGCATTGCAACTGTTGCACCTTGTGACTTTGCGGGACGCGGAGCGTCAAAAGCCATGCAGAGAAGAACGATGCTTCTTGCGCTGCCCGCAGCCGCCCTTGTGCTCGCAGGATGCGCAGGCAGTCCCGCGACGCTCGAGGAGGCCGCTGCGATCGAGAAGAAGGCCATGAGCGAGGGGATCGACAGGCAGATGATGCCTCTCTTTGTCAACACGTGGCTTGAGCCCGTGCTCGCCCAGTTCGGCAGGCAGCAGGGCTTCATCCTTGACGCGGACGGCTCGGCCGAATCCGTCAACATGGCGACGCTCGAGTACGAGAGCTGGCAGGTTGCAGACCGGAAGCTCACCCTGAGGGGCAGGAGCATCGGCAACGGCGGGACCTTCCCGTTCGAGGAGGTCTGGAACATCGTGATGGTCTCGAAGAAGAAGCTCGTCCTTCAGCGGGGCGGCGTCTACAAGACCTACTGGGCGCCGGTTCGAGAGGAATAGACGCAGGCTTTTGACTGGAACGCCGCTTATGTCCGAAGAGGCGGGTTCAGGGAGCGCAGGCGGCTGCAGAAATGCGGCCGCCTGTTTTTCCATGGGCGTCAGAAGACTTCGCCGTTGTCTTCGGGAAGCTCGAGCGCGAACGTCTCGAGGTCTTCGCCGGGATGTCTTGCGGGAAGCTCGGCCTGCCATTGCCGGGGCCAGGCGTCGTCGGGCACGGGGAGGACTTCGTTCGGGTCGTCGTAGGCGTGCTTCGGATAGCGGGCGAGATGGAGCTTCTGTCTGGCGCGCGTCACTGCGGTGTAGAGCCAGCGGAAGTAGTCGGCCGAGGATCTCGGTCCCGTCCATGCGCAGTCGACGAAGACGTGCGGCCATTCGCCGCCCTGGGACTTGTGGCAGGTGACGGCGTAGCCGTAGCGGACGTGAAGCGCGTTGACGAACGGGTCTTCGGCGAGCGCGTCCTGCCAGTCCTTCGTGCCGCGCCTGAGCCTCGGGAAGCGGTTCTTGAAGTCGGCCATGAGGGCGCGAAGGAGAAGCGTCATGTCGGGCAGGTCGTCGGGCTCGAGCTGGTTGAGAAGGATCATGCAGGAGACCTCGAAGCACTCGCCCGTATTGCCGCGAAGCCTGAGCGTGACGCTCTGGAACTCAAGGTCGAGGTTCACGAGGCGCCTGCCCTTCCCTGCGGGGCCGGTCTTCACGCGGAAGGAGACGCTGCGCCTGGTGCGCGCTCCCGTGCGGAGCACCTGGCAGAAGTCGCCGTTGCAGATGAATTCGCCGTGCATGTGCGTGTTGAGGATTACCATGAGCTTGTCGCCCGCGGCGAGCTCCTCGACGCCCGGAAACTGCAGCCGCCTGAAGGCGCGGTTGAGCTGCTGGGCGCGCACGTTCGTCTGCGCGATCATGACGGCGTCGCGCGTGATGCGCCGTCCCATGACCTCCCAGCAGAGGCGCGCCATGTCGCGCGCGTCGATCCGCTCTACGTCGGGAACGTCCGCAGGAAGCCTTGGAAGAGCGTACGTCTTGTTTTTGAGTCCCGTTCGGAGCGCAGTCGCGAGCGCGAGAATTCCCGAGTCCTGCTTCTGGCGGACGATGTCGGTGAGCGTGTGCTCCGAGGGCTTCATGCCGAATTCCGCCTCGAGGTGCACGGGAGAGAGCGCGGGCGAGACGGTCATGCCGACGGGCGGGAGCTGCGCGGCGTCGCCCACGAACAGGATGTGCCTGCGGTGCGCGCAGGGGGCGTCCTCGAGAAAGTGCAGGAGGTCGGCGAGAAGGCGGCCCGAGCCGAACTGCAGGAGCGGATTCTGCGTCTCGCGGTCGGAGACCATCGAGGCCTCGTCGACGACGTAGACCGCGTCGAGTTCGTCCGTGTTGGACGTGAGGTCGCTCACGAGCGTGAAGTCCTCGTCGTCTGGATCGTCCCGGTCGCGGGGCGAATAGAGGTGCGCGTGGATGGTCGAGGCGCTGCGGGACGTTCTCGTCGAGAGCACCTTGGCCGCGCGGCCCGTGGGCGCCATGAGGTGCACGGAGCGGTTGACGGCCGAAAGATAGTCGACGACGCCCTTCATCAGGAAGGTCTTGCCCGTGCCCGCATAGCCGCGAAGTATGAAGATCCGCGCTTCGTCGTCGTCAAGAAACGCCTGAAGCTTCGGAACGAGCGAGGCCTGACCGGAGGTGAGCCGCACGCCTTCGAACATGCGCGAGAGCGTCGGATTCTTGATGCGGATTCCGCCCGCCTCGTCCGGGTCCGCCTCTTCGGCCGATCCGCCTGCATTGCTCGCGTCCGCAGGCGCGCCCTGAACCCAGGAGCGCGGGACGCGAAAGCGCTCGCCGTGCTCGTCCTCAAACCAGACCCAGCGGTCGTCTGCTTCGGGCGCGGGCGCAGCGGCGGCGACGGCGCCCTCAGGCGGACTGATGAGCGCAACGTTTCCATCGGCAGGCTTCGGGTGCGGCATGACGGTCTAGCTTCGCAAGCACTGCGAAGCACATCTCCTCTCAAAACGGCGTGTGGCGGAAAAACAACACAGACGGCGGTTTTTCTGATTCTTTGTTCGGGGTAACCCTGATGCAGGGGGCCCAACTAGTAGGGACTTTTGATGGAGGCTTACCCTAGGTCGGCTCAGTCGGCGCGTCTTAAGGGAACCTTATTCGATTAGGATTCACTCGAACACGGCGTTCGGCCCCTGTGAACCGTCCGCCCCTACAGGAGATTCTAATGACTAATTTGAAGACGCTTGCCGCCCTGATGATGACCGCCCTCATGGCTGCGGGCACCGCCTCGGCCGCCGACGGAAAGTTCGGCGCCGACCGTCATGCGGCGATGGGTCTCACCTGCGAGACCTGCCACGGCCCCGACAAGGCCAATCCCGCCACGCCCGACATCAAGACGTGCACGCAGTGCCACAACACGAAGGACCTCGTCGAGAAGACGAAGGACGTCAAGCCGACGAATCCGCACGTCTCCCCGCACTATCAGGACCAGCTTGACTGCACGAACTGCCACTACATGCACGGCGAGACGGAGAACTTCTGCGACCAGTGCCACCAGTTCGGCTTCAAGGTGCCCTGAGGCCCTGAGAGGCATTGACAGGCATCGCTTCGGGCCCGGGTTCACGGGCCCGTCCCTCGAACGCCCGATGATTTTCAACGCGTCCCGACGGCCGACCAGCCGCAGGACGGCGGGAGCCTCTGTCGCACACGGAGGTCCGTCCCGCGACCATCACTCACGAAAAGGAGTATCAGCATGACCAACCAGTCCCGCCGCCAGTTCCTCAAGACCGGCGCCCTCTTCGGCGCAGCCTCCGCTGCCGCCGCCGTCTCCGCTCCCGCCTTCTCGACCGAAGCGCCGCAGAAGTGGGACGAAACCACGGGGCTTCTCATCGTCGGCACCGGCTTTGCCGGCTGCGCCGCCGCTCTCGAGGCGCACTACCTCGGCGCGAAGAAGGAGGAGATCATGCTCGTCGACAAGATGAGCACGCCGGGCGGCAACTCCATCATCAACGGCGGCGCCGTCGCGGCCGCCGGCACCGACATGCAGGAAAAGGAAGGCATCAAGGACTCCGCCGACCTTCTCTTTGCGGACATCATGAAGGCGG
>OOCU01000400.1_pt1 | contig 40835 bp, 52 predicted proteins | sample 1671781 | NCBI WGS metagenome assembly OOCU01 (sample SAMN06348192, study PRJEB24527) | human gut metagenome | reverse complement strand
AATACAAAACGGATAAAGATAAAACTAAAAGGACTTAGTCCTGTAGAATACAGAACTAAGTCTCAATTAGTAGCTTAATTAATATGTCCAATATTTTGGGTGCATATCACTTTGTACGGGTCCTCCGTTTTTTTCATTCAATCACCCTTTGCTTGCTTTTATAATTTTTGTTGGTGTCATATCAAGGCTGTTATAATCTCTACCATGTACCACAACATTTTTACTGCTACTATTGCCATAATATCCACCATTACCATCAAAAATTACCACATGGTCATTATTGCCATAAACAATAACATCGCCTTTTTCAAGATTTTCTGTTGAAAAATCTTCTAAAATCCCCGCACTATCTGCATTTGCCACCATAGAAGGTACACCAACAACACCGTTATTACACTGCTCTGCTAAAAACGGGCTATAATAACTACCCATTTTTCCAACAGCTTCAGCACAACCATTTTTACCGTTATTCATGGTAGTCCCTCCCCAAGCATCAAAACCTGTACTAAGTCCTCTATCTACTTTTAAACTTCCATTACCGCCACCAGTAGTTTTTTTACGTTTACTACTCTTAAATACTGGTACAGCGATATCTTGCTGTTCAATTTCTGGTATTTGGTGATTATCTGGTATATACTCCAAAGTTAAATCCATTGTATGCACATTACCACTAAAATTATGCGTATCACTTTTTATAAAAAATTTGCCTTTGAGTTGCTCTTCCTGCACTTCAATCGTGTATCCGGTAATACACTGTATATTGCCAATCACTTTAATAGAACTTTCGTCCTGCAACCGTTTAAGTCGTGATTTTGCCATTTTTACGTTATCTATTGTTTCACCCTCTTTAGGTGGTTGCATTTTATAGATATCTTGTATCATGCCATAATGCGTAACATCATCATTGTTCGTGAAAACTTGGCAAATATTACCATTATCATCAACAGATTTTATACGATTTACCATGCTTTCAATACTTTCGGAGTGTTCCGAGTTATCAATATCAGTTAAATCAGTAGCTATATAATTTTCAATTAGCTCACCTTTTTTAATGACCGTTACATTTCCGTTTAAACAAATTACCGTATAATCTTCACCGTTCGGATTATTTGTTGTATCAGCTTTGGTATACTCAAATAACATTTTAAAAACTTCAGTGCAAGATTTACCATCAGCAATGAAACTGACCACAGTATTAATCTGCGGAATATCCACCGCTGTGTTTATGCCTATTTCTACGCACACCTGCTTTATAGCATCTGTTACGGTAATTCCATCAAATAGCATTTGTACCTTCGACTTTGCTAAATAGACCATATCATCATAACAGGTAAAAGAAAAAGTAAATGTATTAGAATTTCTTTTTCTGTAAAAAATCCTACCTTGAAAAATTTCAACAGGTTCTGATTCTTCCGTTTCAGCATAAGATAAATAAATAAAACCGCCTACTTTTAAATTCAAGGCGGTAAAGGCACTGTCTTTATCTACGGTATTATAAACAATCTCAAATTCAAGTTTTCTTGCTGCTTGTTCACTATCACCACTCCATGTCCATTTCGTTACAAAATTTGTAATATCAAAATCAGATAATGGTTCAGCATATGGTTCATTGTTATTTTTCTTTTGCTGTAATTCTTCTTGTTCTTTTTGTGTAAGCGGCGGATCTGTATATTTACATATAAGCATACTATCACCCTAAAAATTTATAATCGTATCATCAGAAACTTTTATAGACTGTTTTGTTGCATGAAGTATAGTGCCGACATTCAAATTCTTCGTTTTTGCCAACGTCCTAAATACAGATAACTGCTTTGCGTCTTGTTCCTCAATCGGGAAAAACTGCCCCACACTCTGTGCTGCTACGTCCATTAAATCCATACCAGGATACCAGTTAATTACTTTTTCTTTTCGTTCCTCTGCTACTCTACTTGCAAGCCCTGTTGTATTATTTAATTTATTAGAATTTGGTAATACATATCGATATTCTCTTAAAGAAATGGAAAAATAAACATCACTAGTACCATCTTTTTCATTATAGTCAAAGGTATCGATACTCACATTAAGATTTATATTTGTATTAGATATAGCTAATTTACAAGGCTGTCCTTTTTGTGCAAAAGAGTTTATTTTTTCGACATAACTATATGGACTATCAGGTGTAGTATTTACAATATCATCATAAGCCTGTGCTGGAAAAAAACTAGAAAATTTAATTGTAGTTAATCCACGTTTTCCTAGCATATTTATATCACCTAAAGAATTTACATTTATAGTGCTATTATTGTAAGCATTACTTATTTCAAAAGAAGGTGGCGATACGGGAAAAGTTACACTTTCACCAGCACAGCTTAAAACCAACTTACAACCTGTATTTAAGCCAGAGCCTGAACTTATAAGGCTATCTACCGCCTGATTTAAAAACGACAAAATTGAAGCCATTACACCGCCCCCTCATTCATGTTTATACTTCTCTTTTGCATTTGATAATAAATTCTCTGCATTAATTTATCCGCTAGCTCGTCCATGTCGGCATCTGATTTCATATTTGCACCATAAATATTAATACTGAAATTAAAATTATTACTGTTACTTTGATTGTCTTGTCGTCCCTGTGCATACGCTGTCTGAATAGATTTATCATGCGGAATGACACGTGTTCCACTTGGTAAATCCACGATTTCCGCACCTTTATCATGAATAATTGCAGGACCACCAGCAAAATTTTCAACGCCATTTGCGAATAGTGGAATATTTAATCCTTCAAAAGTTTTGCCACCTATACCTGGTACAATATCTGGCACAGTAAACTGAATAGAATTTATGCTTTTAATAATACCATTTATAGTTTCCTTTACACCGCCTAATATTCCATCTGCAATACCTTTAATAGCAGAAAATACACTATCAAAAATTTTAACAATTCCTTGCCATGCCATTTCCCAATTTCCCGTAAAAACACCAGTAAGAAATGTAATAATGCCTTCCAACACTCCGAGAAAACCTGTTATAATTGCTGCTGTTACATTAATAGTTGCTACTACTGTACCGACTAATACATTAGTTGCAATAATAAAAGCTCCCACCAATACTCCACCAAAAATACTTGCTACAATCTGCAATACAGCAATTAATGGTTCAAATGCTCCCTGCCCATTTATTGCCATAGTAAAAATATTATCCAAAGCTACAAGTGCTGGAGAAATAGCAATTTTTAATTTTGGTATAACATTCATTAAACTGTCCCATGCAGGTTTTATTTTATTCCATGCACCAATTAAAGCTGTTTCAATACGTTTCCATAAGCTTATAAAATATGGACCAACCATATCCCAATTTTTATAAATAAGGTACGCTGCTCCTGCTATAGCAATTAAAGCAATTCCTAAAGGAGTTAATGCAAAAGCAAAGCTTGCCTTAACTAAGCCAAAAATACTTTTTGTTGCCTTTCCTATACCATTTGCAAAACTTTCCATTGCCTTACTCATATAAAAAGTTCTATACATTCTTAATAAAGATTCTGTTGCCAAAATTGCTGATGTTCTAATTTTCTGTAATCGTGTTATTACTGTAGTTTTTATAAAAGAAATAGGATTTTTAGGCATTGCATTTACTATTGCTGTTGTAATATCAGCCCATTTTAAAGCACGTATTTTATCATACTCACTTTTTATTTTTGTAGAAATATTTGTAAAAACAGGTAAAGAATTCCCATTTTGAGTAGTTTTTAATGCAATTACAGTATCTTTTAAGGTTTTATAAGCATTGGCTGTATTTAAAACAGCAAATTGTAAAGCCTTATTGTGTATACTTCCACCCATTGCAGCTCTACCTATATCGCCATAAAGTTTTACAATACCGCCACCAATACTTATAACTTTGCCTGTTGCCAGCATAAAACCAGTAAATGCTACTATACCCATCAAAATATTGCCAATTAATAACTTGGTTTCGGGTGTAAGTTCATTTATCATATCTGCAAAACTGCCAATAGAATCTGTTACAGCCTTAATTTGTGGAGTCAATACACTACCAAAATTAATAGCAAGACTTTCAAGACTCCCTAGCATACCATCAATACTATTTTTAAGTGTACCTTTCATTACTTCAAATTGAGCCTGTGAAGAACCTGTAGCACTATCCATAGCATTTTGAAGTGCTTGATATTCTTCTGGTGCTGTTTTTACAAGTGCTAAAAGTCCACTATATGCTTCTTCACCCGCTAGTGCTTTAGCATAAGCTACCTGTTCCGTATTAGAAAGGTTTAATATTTTACCTCGCAATTGTTCCACAATTGGTTGTAATCCAAGGAAATTACCCGATGCGTCCTTTACCTGTAGTCCAAGTGCTTCAATAGCTTCTGCTGCTGGTTTTGGTGGTTCTGAAAGTCTAGAAAATACCGAACGAAGTGAAGTACCGATTGTACTTGCTTCTATACCATTATTTTTCATTATTGCCATTGCAGTAGCTAATTGTTCTATACTTACATTTAAAGTTGCTGCTGGCGCTCCTGCATACTGCATAGCTAAACCAAAATCTGCCATCCCAAGACTGGATTTATTAGATGCCATTTGTACAACGTCTGCAACCCTCATGGCATTTTGTGCTATATCTCCCTGTTTTAGATTCCAGATATTAAGGGCATTACTAACAACATCGGAGGTTGTGGCTAGGTCCTCACCACTGGCTACTGCTGCTGTTATTACAGACGGCATAACACCAACCACCTGATTAGCATCATAACCTGCCGCTGCTAATCTATCCATACCTTCTGCTGCTTGCGTGGCACTTATTGGAAAATCTGCACCAAACTGACTTGCCTTTTGCCTCATCATTTCCATTTCTTCTGCTGTTGCTCCAGCTTTTGCCGCTGCTCCAGTTATAATGCTATCAAAATCAATAAATGCACGACCTCCTGCTGCACCAATTGCTGTAATTCCAGCTGCAATTGGTAACATACTTTCACCGACACTACTAAATCCATCACCAATACGTTGAATATCTCTACCCATACGCTGATGAGCACGTGCTGTACGTTCCATTTCATTTTGAACACGTACAAGAGGGGAGGTCATCATATCTATTAACCTTAAAGTTACATCAATTTGTGTTGCCATTTTATCCCCTCATTTTTTTTATTTCTTCTTTTATATCTTCTTGTTCTTGCCTTATAAAAGCTTCAATAATGGTTCTTTCACCATTGCCCATATTAAAAAAATCTAATGGCTTCCAATGATGTTTTCTATAAAGCCAATACATCATATTTGTTTTGCCATCAGATTTTATTAGTTTTTTATTTCTTCAATATTTTGTTGTTTTTCTTCTTCACTGTAGCCAGATAATGCACTTATTTTATTTGCTATATCTGTAATTTCACCAGCTAAAAACAACTTTTCATACATATCAAATGGAGTAGTTGCATTAAACTTTTTAAGTAAATTAGTATCTACCAAATTTGGTTCTTTTATTCCTTCATTTAATGTAAGCATTTGCATTTTATATAAATCTATATTTTTACTTTTTCCCTTTATATTAATAGCTGTTGTTTGAATTTCAGAATATCTTTTAGCTGGAATAGATTTTAAGGTAAGTACAAATTTTTCTCCCAAAACTTTACTTAATCTTTCAACTTCATATTCTTCTGTTTTTTCCGCCAAGATTTCATCTACATCACTATTTAATAATACATCAACTAAACTCATTCTTCTTATCTCCTTTAAAAATAAAATAATTACAAATATATTAAGCGTTAGCAGTAACAGGCACTTCAAAGTCTGTAAAAGTAAAATCATAATCATCTTCTGTAAGTTTTTTAGCTTCCCAATCCATAAGTGTAAGTTTATCAAAGGTTGCGTCACGAATAATCACTTCTTCACGTCCAACTGCATCTGGATCATCAAGTTTTGCACGAATTGTAACAACTGTTTGACGCCCCTTACGAATATTATCTGCCATAAGATTAATAAAATAAGAAGACACATGATTCATTTTTACATTTCCAGTACCTTCACAGCCTACAACTTTATACTGTTTAAACATGGTTTTTACTTGATTAACTTCTTCTTTTATGAGTTTAATTTCTGCTTTAAACCCTGTTACTTCTGCCATGTATTTACCTTCAATCCAAATTTCGCCCTGCGTCCCGCTCATAACACGTTGAGCTTCAAATTTATCCATAAAAGTAAACTCCTTTCTTAAATATCAAATGGCAATTCTATATCTTCCATAGCGTCGATAATCTTAATTTTACCTTTTAAAAATACTTTCTTTTTAGTATCAAGCAAATTAATTTCATCATTACTCATATCTGCAAGTTCATCTTTGGTATATAGACCGTTTTGCAGCTGATAATTTTTTATTGCTTCCGTATCTAGTTCTACCGTAGAATAATTAGCTTGTAAAAGACCTTCACCTTCAAGTTCTTTAAGATATCCAGTTATTGCAGTAATAAGTAAACATTTATTATCATAAGTATTTGCATATTTACCTATATAGCTATCCTGTGCTGTAGTTCTAATATCATCATAAATCATATCCATAATGTCTACGATTTTAATTGTTTGATAGCCTTCTTGTTTTCCTTGCGTTGTAGTAACAAGACTATTTACTGCACGACTCATTTTATATTTTGTGCCATCATACCAAATAAAAAATTCACCATTATTAACTTTTTCATCATTTTCATCAAGGTCATATTTATCACAATCAATTACTTCATTAAGTGGTGCATATGTTGCACTTATCGTAAGTGGAGTACCTGCAATAAGTCCAGCAATACGTGCAGTATATTCAGCTGGTGTATAAGTCTTTGTAGCTGTTTTTATATATTTATTACTGAAATTAATAACACCCTCATAATCTCCATCATAACCTGGCATTACTATTTTCATTTTTTTATATTTATTTTCTCGATAACTTTTTACCCATGTGAGTAATGTTTCAAGTTGATCTGCTTCTACTGTAGGAATAGATAAATAATCAAATCTTTCTGTAGCTATTTTTTTTAGACTATCCTGCCATTTATCAGTGCCTTCTTTACCTTTGGCTTGTAAATAGACTTTAATTCTATATGGTGTCGTTACATATCCCAATAAACATTTTGTAATATAATCTTTATTATTTTCACTAAGAATAGATGGTATATCGTCTGCTGTATATATTACAAAAGGATTTTCAATAGCTTCTGAAGCTGTTTCTATACCACAAACAGCTTCACCACAAATAGCACTGCCTACTATAGCATTTTTATTTGTAGTAAGTTCATCAATAATAGATTGTTCTTCTTCTAAAATTAAAGCTACAATACCACGTTTACTACGTTCAATTGCTGCAATGCCTGCTTCTTTAAAAGATACAATCACATTTGGCATTCCTAATTTTGCCATATTGCCCTCTCTCCTTCATTTATTTTTACTTTTAACTGCATTTCTTCCATTAAATCAGCTTGCTTCATTGGTCTTATAATTTGCTCCAAATAATCCATCTTTACTATCATTTGGATAATATCTTGTCCTTCCCCTACTCTATCAATAGTAAATTCATTCACATGAATATATCTCTTTTTTAGAGGTATTCCTCTTTGAAAAAGCATTTGAAGTCTATCCATAACATCAGCATAATGTATTTCATTTTTATCGATATCTTTCGGAAAATATGTCAATATAATAGACAATCTTTTCTTTGTTATATTTTTAGTCTGTGGGATATTAGTACATAAACATTTAATAAAAAAGCACGGTTTAGCGAAATCTTCTAAGATTTCATCACTATAAACCGTGCTTTTAAATTCTGCTTTCAGCATTATGCCAATTTGATTTAAGATATCTATCTGTTTTACTACATCAGCCATCTAATTTATCTTTTACCCGCTTATATACACCTTTCCACATATATTCTTGTAAATCATCTTGCTGTTCATCTATAGTTTTTTGTAAAAAATGCTTTCCTTGTACAAAACCTTTTTCTTGTCCTTTCTTATCCACTATTTTATGACCACGATCAATAAGATGAAAATGTGGTGCTGTAGAATAAATATTGGCATGAATGTTCTTGCCATAGCCTTCAATTTTCTTTTTCCAACTTTTATTTAATTTTCCTTTATGATCCTTTCCACTATCTGGACTATTTGTTTTTAAAGCCTTAATCATGCGATTAGCACCACGATTTAAAACAGTCTCAACATCATCTGGAAAATTCTTTTGCACCGTCTGCAACCTACCAATAAATTCTTCGAAACTAATTCCCATCACTAGCACCTGATTTCTTTATGCTACACATTAATTCTAGTTTTATATGCGATTCATAAGGATCTATGATATTTTTTATTTCATATAGATTATTTCTATATTTAACTAACATAGAATTATCTATATTTTTTCGATAGCGAATAGTTATTTTACTTAAATCTTCGGTTTTTTCTTTGTATTGCTCATAATAAGCTCTACCTCTAAGTGGCTCAATTCTTGCCCATACTTTTAAAAACGGTATTAATTTTTTCTGCGTCAGATTATACTGCGTTTCAACATCTTCATATTTTAAAATTGTTACACGTTTATCTAATGTACCAATTTCTTCAATATTAATCATGATGTTTCACTTCCTAATGGTTTATAATACTGTGCCAGAGAAATATGCGTAATTATAGCTTCTATAGAGTGTGGTAAATTGTTTACATTGGTTTTTGTAGAAAAAACACTTCTATTTTCATACCAGTGTGCTACCAGCATTTTAACAGCCAAGACAAAAAGCTGGCTGTTATCACTATACTTTTTTCCGGTAGTCTGCTCTAAATAATCAGTAGCAGCTTCGATTAAACTTCCTATGAGTTCATCATCTTCAGTTAAATCTTCATCAATTCGCAAATAATCTTTTGTTTGTTTTAGTGTAACAGCCATATTAAATTACTCCTTAACTAGCAGAATAAGTACCTGTAATAGAAGCTGTACTTTCATCGTCAAGATGAGCTGTACCTGTAATAGTTCCGCCAGTAATAGTAAGTTCTATACTTGTTATCTTAGCACCAGTATCTCCTTTTGCTCCAGCTGTTCCTTGCTCACCTGTCTCCCCTTTTGGACCTTGCTGTCCAACATCACCTTTTTCACCTTTTTCTCCTTGAGGACCTTGCTCTCCGTCTTTTGGTTTATCAATATAAGTTAACTTTCCATCAGCACCTAAAGATAAAATCTGCCCTTGACTACCCTCTATTTCTGGTTTATCTAATTTATCTTCAATTGCATTTTCATGTGTTTCAAGTGCAGTTTCAATTTTATTCATATTTTCAGCATTTACTGGAGTTTCATTATTTACCCAATTAGTTTTTGTATACATAATTATTTACCTCACTTTTATTTAACTTTCTTTTCCTAGTATTGTTTGCCCCACTATTGCCTTACCTACTATTGCAGGTGTGGGGCTATTACTCTCCCGCTTTCACCAATTTAACAAGGCTATCATAGATAATAGGTTTACCATCGCACACCATAATCATTTTGCGGATAATGTCATCAGTGTCATTATCTTCATAAGTTTTAATACCAATCTGGAAATTGGTATTAAGCGTATAATCGGCAAAATTATAAAGAAACGCAAATACTTTACCAGCACCTAAACTTTCATTAAAGGTATCAATATAGTTTGTAAGTTTTACCGTTCTACCAAGTAAAATACGTTCAGGTTTTCCGCCAATACCATAATTTACACGTGCAATAGGCTGTCCGTTTTTATCTACCATTCCTATAAACTGCATAAAGGTCTTTTTAGTCATAACCCAAACCGCACCATTTTCATATTCCATAGGAAGTTCTGCTTCAGCATTTATAAGTGTCTGATAATCAAGTGCAGATACTTTAAGCTTCGCACCTTTGCTATCGTCTGTAAGAATACCTGTTGGTTGACCACTTCCTGTGCCAGAAATAATCGCCATTTCCAGTGCTTTTGCCATTGCTTCTACAATATTTTTAACAAGAGTTGTTTCAAAGGCACTATATGCCATATTTTCTGTTTCTAAAGTAACAGCTACAGCACAACGTAATTTAAAATGTCCAAAAGTAATTGTGCCACTAAGCGCTTTTTTCTGTTTATCAGAGCCAGCTCCTTCTGCTACCCATGTAGCTGTAGGTTTTACACTCGCTGTTGGAATTACCATACCTGTTTTATAAGCTGTACGTGTTACAAGTGGCAAAATCATACCGTATGCTTCAAGTTTTTCAATAATTTTATTGAGTGTAACAGGTGGCACCAATGCACCGATATCTGTTGTAGCAGTTACTTCATCACTTCTAAATTCTTTAGGCAATCTTTCACCACGACAAACATAATTCATAAATGCCTGTCTATATTCTTCACTATCATAGATATTGGCTTTTACTGGTTTAGCTGTATTAGTTCTTGTTGTCATTGTACCCATACCATCAATAATTGTTTGACGTCTGCGAATTTCTTTTTCTTCTTCGTCAAGTTCTCGAAGTTCTTTTTCAATTTCATCAAAATTAATATTTTTATTAGTTTCATCAGCTAACAAAGAGCGAATTTCTTCTTTTCTTTGTAAAATTTCTTCTAATCGTTTATTCATATTTTTTCTCCTTATATCTAAAAATCAGCATAAAAAAAGCACGTTTAAACGTGCATTATAAATAAGTCATTAATAATAATTTTTTTCGTCTTTGCTTTTCTTGTAAATCCTTTTCTAGGTCCACAAAATATTCTTTACTTCGTGCCTGTATAGATGTTCCATCATATGCTGGAAAATCTACAACCGCCACATCATAAATTTTATCAAAAGCAGTTATTGTACGTGTATAAATCTTATTTTCTTTGTCAACTTCAGTTCGTTCACTTTTTACAGTAAAAGCAAAACTCATTTTGTTTAAATCACCACGTTTAATAAGTTTATATACATCTGTACCATTATTAGTATCAATAATATCAGCACTAATTCTAAGACCTTTATCATCAGTATTCATGGTTAATGTATTATTACTTGCTCTAGCAAGTATCATTGCTATATCACCATGATTATACTTAAATACAGTATCGTTCATATCTGCACCATTAAAAGCATTGCGGTCTATTACTTCCATATATTTCCAACCGCTCCACTCACTTTCCCATATTAATGCTCTTTGATTAAAAACTGCTGCATATCCTTCTACAAGTTGCTTATTTTCATCATTATTAGCTGACTCTAGTAGTGCCATTCTCATTTCCATTTTCCCCATTATCTTCACCACCTTTCAATGAATTATCATTATTACCTGTTTGATATAAACTTTGGTCCTTAGCTTTTACAAAGTTTAAACTGATAAGACGTTCATCACCACCTTCAATACCAGCATAACCAAAGATTTCACGAATTTCATTGATTGTAAGTCCACCAGTAGGAATAAGTGTTTCACAGATTTTAATTTTAGATGCTACAGACATAAAGTTTAATCTATTACTTTCTAAAATAATTTCATTACCAAAGCCTCTTTCTCGTCTTGTAAATAATTTGTCTGTCATTTCTTGAGCTAATTTTATAGCTACAGGCTCAAGTATTGACTCATAAAAGGCTATATACTCATCTTCTGTATATTTGCCCATGATGATATTTTCATTAAGTCCAAAATGTTTATAAATACAATCTCTAGCATAACTCATTTGTTGACTATTAAAGGTAGTTATCTTACTGTTTAATTCATGAAATTCTACTTTATTATCCAAACTAGCTATACCTGAAGGATTATTACTAGCATATGTTCGTACGAAATCATCATGTACTTTTTTCATATCTTCTGGTCTAAGAGATGAAATCCATTTTAAATATCCACGCAGTGCTGTAAAATTTTTAACTGCATTAATAATAGAAGCTCTCACTGCCTTTAGCGTTGATAAATCTTCAATCATTATCTTTGAATTATCATCGCCAAATATTTCATCGCGATTAAAATGTCTACGAATGTGAATAAGATTTTCATAAGGAATAGTAACTCTTTCACCTGCACCAAAAGTAAATCTAGCATAAAGATTATATGTTTTGTCTTCTAGTATTTCCAAAAGAGGGAAATCTAATGGATATACAGCTTTTATACTGCCTGTAAATTCGTCCCATTGTATATAAATAAAAGCATTATTATACGTAAAATACTGTGCTATAAACTTTTCTAAAAATTCACTAGCAGTCATCATTGGATTAGGATACGAACTTAATAAATAATTCAACCTATCATTAGGTACATTTTTTATTTTTCCATTATCCTTAATTACATGTTTTGGTCGCATTTTTCCAAAATGCCTTGCAATAGTATCTATACAATCTCGTACTGTAGCGTCATCATAAGCATTTCCTGAAAAAGGTGTATACATATTTGTATAACCATTTAATAATTTTAAAGCTGTAACATCTTTATATTCTTTTTGATTACCAAAGATTTTGCTAAATAAACTTCTAAATTGCAATGTCTCACCACCTTTTAAATAATATTCATATAGTCATCTTTATTTCTCTCATAAACTACATATGCATCTAAAAGAGACGCAAATCCATCAATTCGTTGTCTTGGATTTTGTAATTTACATGGCTGGATATTTCCATTTTTATCCATATCTACACTAACATTTGCCATACACCATTTAAGCACAGGATTGTTATTATAATTTATAAGTTTAGCTTCTAAATCTGCACCCAAAGCTTTCATTGGACCAGATAAAGTTTTCTTTCCTTGTATTACTGGCTCCATAGTTGGCTCACCAAAAGTATTTAACATGTCTTGCACAAAATATTTTGCAGACCAACTATCATAGCCACATTTAAACAAATACACATCTTTTTCATTCTGCATTTCTTCAAACCATTCAACAATTAAGCGATAATCTATGCTATTACCAGGACTTACTCTCACAAATCCACGTTTTAACCAAATATCATAAGGTACTTTATCCTCATGTACTCGCTTTTCAAGTAATTCTTCTGGTATCCAGTACATCTGTTCTACATAAAAACGTTTTTCATCTTCAGGAGTTTTAAACAGCATAGTAGCACAAGTTAAATCAGTTGTAGCAGATAAGTCTATACCGCCAATGCCATATCTAGGTTTTAAAATTTCTATATCAAATGTTGCTTCATTATTTAACTGTTCAAAAGTCAAAAAAGCTTCTGTAGCAGTTTCTCGCACATTAAAATCTTTACATAATAAATTTTTAACATAATGAGGATTAGCCTTTGCACGATTTACTTTATCTTCAAGCTGTTCACGGCTTTTAATTGTTCCAAGTGCAGGATTAGCCTTTGCCCAATATTTTGGATTAGTCCATTCGCTTCTTCTATCTAATTCGTAAATCACTGGTAAAATAGTATCTACTTTATAGCCTTCTTCATTGTCGAAATCGGCAATAATATTAGCTGCTTCTTCATACTTTAGGTCAAAAATACCTTCACGCACTGTACCAGCAGTAGATGTAATAATAGATAAAGGCTGTTCTCTTGCAGTCATACCATCAATTACTACATCATAAAGATTTTTATCTTTGATAGCATGTAGCTCATCAATTAAGGCACCATGAACATTAAGACCATCTAAACTGTCGCTATCACTTGCCAGTGCCTTAAATGTTCCATCATTAAAATTACACTGTATTTCAGACACTAATGATTTAGATCGTTTTGCTAATGATGGTGATTTTTTTACCATTCTTTTGGACTCTAACCATATTATTTTTGCTTGGTCCCTTTTTGTCGCTACACTATAAATTTCAGGACCTGCCTCACCATCAGCAAATAACAAATAAAGACCTATTCCACTGGATAATGTAGATTTACCATTTTTACGAGCTACGATTAAAATTAATTCTCTATATTGCCTAAGCCCTGTATCTTTATCTACAAAACCAAACAGTGCTGAAAGTATAGCTTTTTGCCATACTTCCAATATAACAGGCTTACCAGCCCATTTACCTTTAGAGTGTTTGCAATATCGCTCAATGAAATCTATGGCATGATTGGCTCTTTGTTCATCAAAAATATAACGACCATTATTATCACTAAGCTTATCATGTAAATGCTTAAATAATTTTGCTACCTTTTCCGAAACTACTACATCACCATTGTTTATCTTTCCATAGTAAACCTCAATATAATTCATATAATCACTACTTTTTCAATGTACCAACAAAGGCTTCAAAACCATCATCAACATCATCAGAAGTTTTTTGTGGCATACAAGATAGTAACGTTCGGATTAATGAATTATAATTTTTTAAAGCTGTAGAATATGCTTTACTAGCAGTAGACTCTTTTGTGCCGTATTGGTCTTTTCCATTGCAATATTCCTCGATAAAACCATCTTTATCGAGGTTTTTTTGCAGGTTATCAAGCCTAAATTCTAGGTCAATAGCAAAATCAATTGTTCTTTCAACTATTGCCATTTTATCATCATCAATATTTTTAAAAGCCTCTCTATATTGCGCCAATCTTCGCTTTTTCAAAGTTTTTTCACTTACTTTTGACACAAAAATACATCTCCTTTCTAGTAAATTTTCTGAAAAATAGACCACACCCCTCTCGGCGATATCGTGTATTTTATACGAACGTGGACCCTCCGGTCTAGGAAATTGTCAGATAATTCATCGTATATGGGGGTGTAGTTAATCATTTTAATTATTCTTTGGTTCATCAATACCAATTAGATTACCATTGTCATCAAAGAGCATTCGCCTTCGCTCCTTACTATCCTTACTATGTATCTTGTTATGACATTCTAAGCATAAGAACATAAGGTTATCCCAACCACAAGTAATATAAGGATCGTCAATGTTATTTGGTGTAAGTGGTACTTTGTGATGAACAATATAACGCTGGTTGCCATCAATCTTTTCACTTGTTTGATTATGACACATCTCACAAATAAAAAGCTTAGACTGTGCAAAAGCTTTAGCACATTTCCGCCATCTTGTACTGTTATAAAACTTCCTTGCGAACTCTTTTGCCATTAATACACCTCAATATAAATTACATTTATTAATTTTAGTATTTATACTTTCATTAGTTTTTCTGCTTTATATAATGTTATATATCTTATTTTAGGATTTATACGATTATTAGGTTTCCTCCTAAAAGTAAATTCACCTTCATAATTTAATTTAGGTATATACAAATTTTTTCTTTCTCCTATAGTATTTGTACCCATACGTATATTAATATCGCCTAATTTAATATCGCCTAATTCAATAAAAATTTTTTCATCTGTATTATTTTTAGAAAACATTTTCTTTAATTTATCTCCTATAATTTTAAAAATATTAATCATAGACAATCACTTTCTTTTTTATTTTTTCATTTATTTAAATACCTTTGCTGTATTATTTTTATATTTACCATTGGCTTTATGACAAGTAGCTTTATGTTGTATTAAATCTCTTATGGTAAAATTCCCAGATACTGTATAACTCATACATCTTTTATATTTCATGATTATTTTTCTATGTTCACAAATACCTTCAGCATTATAGAAACATCTAAATTTATCACATTTTATAATCGTCATTTCATCACCTCTTATTTTTAATGCCTGATTAGCTCGTTTTACTTTTCCTATTTGCTCAATCATTATTTTTAATCCTTCAATAGAAAATAAGTCTAAACACACAGGAATAATTATTTCATCACTAGCCAGCATAGTTACTGCTGATATAGTATTTATTGCTGGTGCATTATCAATTAAACAATAATCGTATTCTTTAGCTAATTTTATTAATGCTTTCTTTAAAACCAATGGATTTTTATTAGCCTTAACATAATCTTCCGCCACATACATTTTTAACCCAGCTGTAATTATATGCAAATTATCATATCTAGTCTTTTTAACCAAAGAATAAATATCTACATCATTACCAACTAATATATCTGCAATTCCTTTTTCACGGTCTTTATCAATACCAAAATAACTAGATATATTTGATTGTGCATCAGCTTCTACCACTAATACTTTTTTATCATGATATTTATTAAGTACATAAGCAATATTTGCTGTAGCTGTAGTCTTTCCTGTTCCACCTTTGAATGATTGAATAGATATTGTTTTCATATTAAAGACCTCTCTTATTTTTATTATTTAATTGTTCCCATTTACCAGTACATATCTGCACTTTCATTTCTATACATAAGTCGTTATATTCTGGTTTTATAAAAGGGCATGGCTTTTTCATCAGCCAACAATTCCAAACTTCTCCGTCTAACCAAGTATGTTCACACATTGCCATATTTTATTCATCTCCCCAAAATCGTGGACGACCTTTTAACATACACTCTTTTCCTCCGCAAAACGTACTAATTTTATATTCACCTGTGTTCAAACATTCTCTTACTTTTTCATAATTTGGATTATCCATTTTTGGTAAATCTATCCATGCCCAACTTTTCCCATTTTTTAAAAATGCACAATCTTCACAATGACTTCTTTCCTTACAATATTTTTTTAATATTTCATATGCTTTTGACGCTTCATTATCACTTATCATAATTTACCCCTTTACAAACTCTTTCATAAACTCCACTTTATTACCATTTACAAAATCTAAAAAATTTACTGCACCATTAAAACGCACTTTATATTCCTTCAAATCTTCTTTAGTAAAATATTGTCTATCCCACTGTTCTTTACATAACCGCCACAAAGCATAAGGCACAAAATAAAAATCATTATTAATTCCTACACATACAGCCGTTATAGCTCCTAACTGATAATGTTTTTCTAACAAAGCTTCTTGATGTGAAGATAATACTTTTAATGATATTTTATCTTTCGTTGTTGTTTTTGCTTCAAAAATAATAGATTTTCCACCTTTAAGTGTCCCTTGAAAATCTGGCTGTGCTTTCTTATTGCCAAAAAATCTACCTTTAAACATTCCTGTTTGTTGGTCTTTTTTACTTACCCCAAAAGGCTCAGGTATTTTATCTATACAAGCTCGCCCTTCATATAAATAACCAAGACAAGCTGACATAATTTGATTTTCAAAATTTTTACCTTGAGCATTATTTACTCTGCTTATTTGACTTCTATTCTTCTGCAAATTCATCATCTCCCATTGGAATATCCAATATTTTATGATTTTTATATCGTGGCTTATATCCACCATCAATTCTTATCAGTGTATACCGTTGGACTCGACAACAATCCCATTTATGACCTTCATCAAGCCAACCATAACCATCATAAATACTTTCTTTATCTAGAATATATCCCTTTATTGTAGTAGGTTCTTTTTTCCACTGTTTAGCATTAATAATATTCTTTTCTAAACGTGGCATTTTTAAATTTATAGATGCACAAAAACGTTTCTTATGAATTTTATCTGTACTATAAAAAGTTTCACGACTATTCTTTATTAAATAATTAGCAATCTTTTTATAATTGACTTGCCCATAATTATTAAACTCTGTATATAAATGTCTAAAATGAACACCACCATCTGTAATATTTCTCCAAATTTTAGCAATTACAGATGTATCAAATTTATTTAAGACCATATGAAAATGGATATTTCCTCTTTTTCCTCTACCTGCTGTATAAATATATCTAAGCTCATTACTTTCTTTTTTATATGCTCGTCTTAAATATGCTAAAAAAAGGCTTATATCTTTTCTTGCTTTTTCAGAGTCTATTACTGAAGCTTTCTGATATGTCAAAGTTATCCATAAATCATCTTCTTCAAAGTTCTCTGTTAACTTCCACTCACATACACGCTCCGCTCTTTTATCTTGATATCGAAGCTGTCTTATTGGTGTTGTTCCTTGTGCTGGTCCATTAATAATATTTTTGCCTATTCTTCCACTACAATATTTATAATTATCTATCTTATTTTTAAGTATTACTCTTAAATGTACATAAGCCATAATATCACCCATAATATTTATATTTGTTCATCTTATTAATACCTTTAACAAGGTGGTAAAAGGCTCAAATGAACCTTAAAAAATTGACTTTATGCCACATAGAGTTTATAATTTTTAGTAGTGAAATATGTGGCTTTTAAAATGTCCCATGAATTATTGCAGTAATTCATGGGACTTAGCTGTTATCTTCTAACTTTAAGCACTATGAGCTTGCTCATGGTGCTTTTCTTTTTCACTTTTTTCTATCTCTTTCATCAGTGCATCACGTCTTCCATCTACTTTCCAACGTTCAAAATCTGCTTGCACTTCAGGATTACTAAAAAATTTCTTTGCCATATCTATCAACGTTTTTCCTTGATAATAGCTTATTTCAATTTTTCTCATTTAATTCACCACCCAATTCTTCATTAATAACCTTACATATTCTTGTTGATATTTTTGATATCAATACATCTGTTTCTTTCTTATTAACTTTTTCTATATATTCATTTAATTCTTTACCAATACCAAATTCTTTAGCTATTGCCACAACTTTAAAGCATTTTCTTATTACTTCATATTTATCAATACAGCTAGTATCAATTACTTTTGTATTACTAAAAATCTTATCCTGTAATGTTTCATCAACGTTATTTCTTATGGCTATTCTTAATAATTCAATACACTCATCAACAGTATAAGTAGGTATAATATTTTGTTCTTTCATAAAATCTATCCTTTCAATAAAATATTTATCCTCTTGGCGTTGTACTACATTTTATATTTAATACACAGATAGCTATTACATTGAAATATCTGAACCTATTTATGTTAAAAATATAAAAGATTTCTTGATTTATCGTCTTACTTCTGATGGATATGATTATCTTGATTCCATTAGAGAAGCATCCATTTGGAAAAAAACGAGTGATAAACTTATTCAAGTTGGTGGTTCAGCTGCTCTTGATGTAGTAAAATCACTTGCTATTTCTGTTGTGAAAGATCGTTTAGGAATTTAGATTCTTTATCAATAATATTGTCTAATATAGAAAATAGTTCCATATATACAGCCTTAATACTTTTAGCCTCACCTGAAAGTTTGGGCTGTATATTTTTTTCTAAATCAAATTTAGTATTTAAAATAATTTGTAGCCTTTTTTGTATAACATACTTAGATATTTCATCCAAATTATCACCGCCACATTTTCGTCTAGAGCTTTATACTCTAGGTTTTTTTATTAACTTTAATTTGTGTTATAATCATCTCTGGAAGGAGGTGATTATCATGGATTTAAAAGCCTTCGTCAATGAAGAAAAGGAGCAGTTATCTCTTCAAGAAGAAATCGTTAAGTTAAATAAACTTTTATCTGAAAAAATCAAGAAAAAAATACCCGAAATTGCTGAAAAATCATTTACTGATTTTAGAGAATACTTTTCTATCAAAGCTTTTGATGTTACTGTATCCGCCAATACAATAACTGCTAAAATTAATGATAAAAAAGTTTCTTTACGACATGAAAATTTTGATAACAATTTTGCTGGAACTCATTTACCTTTTGATTTAGAAATAAATTTAAAAGGTCATCAGAAATATCGTTTAGGTATATTTAACGATAACGAAAAAAAGATATATCAAGGTATAGCATTTTCAAATACCAAAAAAGAAGATTTGTTATATTGGCTAGAAAACTTTGATACTGAAAAATGGTATTTCAAAATCTTAGAAAAAAACTACTCCTCAAAAAAATATTTATCTATTAATGAAATTCTAGATGATTTAATAGATAAATTATAATTTTTCTCGCCTAGAGCTTTACACTCTAGGCAATTTTTTATTACTTCTAATTTGTGTTATAATCACCTCTAAAAGGAGGTGATTATCATGGCATTTGAAGAATTAGATACTATTTCTGAAAAACTCTTAAATATTTTTAAAAAACATGGAACATTAACACTATCTGAATTAAGTGTTCTCATAAACATTGACCAAGGATCCTTCGGAGACTATATAAAAATTCTTCTTGATAAAGGATATTTAACAAACAGTTATATTGGAAAAGAAAATGATAAAACTGTTTACTATGGTGGTTCTTATAAAATAACTACACAAGGAAGAATATACTTTGATTTAAAAAATAATGAATGGAAGCGATTTTTAAAACGTTCTGTTTTAATTCCTGCTGTAGTTGCAATTATTATGGCTATTATTACTACCGAAATAACATTATTTTTAAAATCCCTATGGTAATATTCGCTATTAAACTAGCAACAATCGAAACTATTATCACTGTAAACGTTTCATGTTTGCGAGCTAAACGAAATAATTTATCTATTATAAAATAAACTCTATTTGTCATCTTATTACCTTCTTAGTCTCTAAAATTAATTACTGGTCAAGTTGCTGGTTTTCTTCTTCGTTTAGTAACTCATCAATAATATTTGATAATTCCCTTAAATATTGTCCAACAGAATCATTACTTTTTATTTTTGATATATGTGCAGGTAGTGTTTGTGTAGTAATTGTTATATAAATCATCTTTCCATTAATTTCTTTATAAAACCCTATACTACGTGCTTCACATAATTCTGCATTATATGGCAATATTTTATCCAAATTATCACCGCCACATTCTCGCCTAGAGCTTTACACTCTAGGCGATTTATTTTCTTTAAAACTTCTTACATTACATATATAATAATCTTGAGTAGATAAACCCCCATTTATTTACTCTAATTACTATATAGAAAGGATTCATTAACATGAAATCAAAAGAACCCTTAAACTCTAAAGACTCATCAGAAAATCTTTGCGAAGATGAATCTGACCTACTTTCTACATTAGCTTTTAATAACGCTACATCTATTGCTAATAATTTATCTAAAATTAATCAAATAAATCAATATACCCTAGCAATTAGTAATGCTATGTCTTTAGCAAATAATCTACCTAAACTCACTTTAATACCACAAATTCCTAATATTTCCTCCATAATGTCTCAATACACTAATATTCTTAGTAACATGCATCTAAATTCTTTTACAATAGCTCAATATTATAATGTTCCTAAAATTTCTCCAGCAATTTATCAATATTCTAATATTCTTAGTCAGATTTCAATACCTACTATTCCTAATTCTATTTGTATGGCAATTCAACAATCTATCAGAATTCAAGATAAAATATCTTATAATAAAGACCTCATTTCATCTTTTGCATCAAAATTAAAGGACACTGAATACTATGATGAAACATTAGTAAATAACTTAGAGGATATTAATCCCTTACTCAATGAATTAGAAAAATTTCCTGAATATCAAGAACAATTCATACAAAAAGCTTATTCATATATTGATAAAATAGTTGAAGCCAAAGTAAAAGAACAAGTACAAGAAGAACTTGATAAAATAAAAACATCTGATACTACTAAAATCGAAGTAACTAATATTTTAATTAAAGCCCATGACTATATATCAAATAATCTATCTACTCTTTGCGATTTTTATATTATTGCTCCAGATTCAATGAAATCTGATATTTCATTAATATGTTTTTGGTTAGTAGTAGTATTATTTGCTATACCTGCAATAGATTTTTATTATAACTATTTCAATAAATAATCTAGAAAAAATATTAAATATAAAAATAACAGTAACATTGTAATTAAAATATAAATTACACAAAAATACCGCCAAAAATTCAACTTTTTCTCTGTATAATTTTTTCCATATACTCTACTCCAATAAAACAATAACGATAATATCGTCCACCAATATACTAAACATATTAAAGGCTTTATTAATTTAATAAAAATCTTAATGATGATATTACTAATACATGGTAATTCTCTATTCAAGAAGTCGTATGAGATTTTCATAAAAATAACACCACTAACTTAAAAAAGTAGCAGTTTAACCTTCCCACTGCTAAGGTCTGTAAGTGTGTGTAATATAAGCATTTACTTATAATAGATTTTTTGTTACAATATTTTTAGGTTGATTTCAGAGCTGACTTGCTTTTGCAGGTCGGCTCTTTTTGTTTTTTGAAAACAATAAGGCAATGGTGCTTTTCATCAGCGGTTTCAGACCATGCTCTTTTATCTTGATGAAGATGTTTCTTTCTTGCTCATCAATTTTGTTATCTTGACCAATTCTGATAAGCTTTGGCAAAAACTCATTTTGCATAGTTTCAATACTGCTGAAGTTACATAAAATATTTTGTGATAAACATTTATCATCTAATTTCGATAACCATAGCCTGCCACAAGCATTATCTTGAGTCCAACAATAGATGATAGCAGGGCAATTATATATTTGTGCCATCTTAACCGCCAAAGCATCATCTACAGCAGTTTTTCCACTCTCATAATAAGATAAACTACGTTCACTAACATTCAGTAATCTAGCTGATTTTATCTTAGAAAAACCTGCATTTAATCTACATTCTTTAATAAAAACATGGAAATAAGTCTGCATATATCTCACCTCCTTTCAAAGTATGATAATGTTAAATAAAACTATAATAATAAAACATTATTTTTATTCTCGTATTGTGAACCAAGTAGGCAAAAAAATATCCTCAATTTTCATATTTAAAATCTTAGCTATATCCTTTGCTTTATCTATAGGAATTTTTCTATTGCTATTTTCATATTGATTATACGTAGATATTCCTATCTTTAATTGGTCTGCCATGTAACGTTGACTAAAACCTCTTTCTTTTCTTATTTTTTTCAAATTCACTATTTTTCATCCCCTCTGTTCTCGTTTAGCAAACCTTATATTTTGATTATAAGTTCTCATTTTGAAAAAGTCAATATCATAACGAAAATAATATCACATTTTGTGAAAATAATATTCTCACTTAGTGAATTATGATAATATTATTTAAAGGAGTGAAATATATGCTCGGTAAAAAAATTCGTGAATTAAGAGAAGAAAATAATATTACTCAACAGGATTTAGCTAAATATTTAAAAGTAGCAAAATCAACCTTATCACAATATGAAACAGGTTCACGTATTCCTAATGATGATATAAAAAAAGCAATTGCTCTAAAATTTAATGTTTCAATAGATTATTTATTAGGATTAACAAATATTCCTAATACTGTAGATGATTATATACAAAAGTCTAATACTAATTCATATCATATAAATGATGATGAACAAACACTTATAAAAAAATATCGGCAATTAAAAGCTGAAGATAAACAAATCATAGATACTATGCTAGAACGTTTTGTACCTACAAAAGAACCTAAGTCAAACGAAAAGGCAATCTAATAATCACCAGTGATGATTTCTGGAAAAGAAAATAATAATTGAATTTGGATACTAGTATATACATTCTGTTGTATTAGTATAATTATTTTTATTTAGTACAATAAATGTTAATAAAAGAATTAGTTTATTATATACATTCTGTTAAAAACATAATAGTATTAACTTTTATTGTATTTTTATAGTAAAGTAGAATTGAGGTGGCATATATGAAAATCAATCAACTTAATTCTATAAAATTAATAAAAGATCTTTTTAAAGATATTAAAAAAAATGAAAAAGAAATTGATAAATCTGTATCAGAATTTGATAAGGAGTGGAATTTATGGGAAAAGAAACAGAAAAAGAAATGGAATCCCAAGAAGAAAACATCATAATTGATGTTCTATATAAAGATAGTTTATGAGAATATATATAATACTTCTAATTTAAGAATAGCCTTGGATACAATAAATACTGTTGTTAATAACTTCATTTCAGAAGGCTGTGCAAATTATAGTTTTATTTCTATTTTAATATTTAAAATCTTAAACAAGTAATAATTTCTGGAAAAATAGATAAAAAGGAATCTATTTAATATAAAACATTCTGTTAAAAACATAATAGTACAAACTTTTTATCATACACTTATTGTACACTTTATCGTACATCTTTTATTACAAATTACTAAAAATCCAATAATATCAATCTTTTTGTTGCAAATTTATCGTACACTTTATCGTACATCTTTTATTATAAATTAATAAAAACTCCAATAATATCAATCTTTTTATCATACACACTTTGTTAAAAATTGCTAAAAACAATAATGATATCAACTTTTCTTATTATAAAATTTATTAATTATTAGGAGGAAAAATGGATTTAATAAAAATAAAAGAACTATTAAAAAAACACGAAGGATTAACTTTAGAATATAAATTGGCTCAAAAATCATTACCTGATGATTTCTGGAGAACTTATTCTGCTTTTGCAAATACTGTTGGGGGAGATGTTATTTTAGGTATAAAAGAAGATGAACATAGAAATGCCATTATAACGGGTGTATCAAATGCCGAAAAAATAAAAACAGAATTATTTGCTGGATTATCTAATAAAAATAAAGTAAACAATGATCTAATAAAAACAAAAAATGTTATGATATTTACTATTGATAATAAGGATATTATTTATATTCATATTTCTGAAGCTACTCTTCAACAAAAACCTATATATTTAAACAATAATTTAGAGAGTACTTATATCAGAAAACATGATGGCGATCATAAAGTATCTAAAGAAGAATTATCTTCTTTAATACGCAATCAATCAGAATCATTAGATTCAGAACTTTTATCAGGATATACTTTAGATGACTTAGATATTGAAAGTATTGTAAAATATCAAGCTATTTTACATAAAAGATATCCTACTCAAAATTTTCTTGAGAAAAAACCTATAGAATTTTTAACCAATATAGGTGCATTCCAATATGATTATTCAGATGAAAGAAAATTAAAATTAACTCTAGGTGGTTTATTATTCTTTGGTAAATATAATGCTATCATTTCTCGTATACCACACTATCATGTAGATTTTTTTGATAAGAGAGGAAATAATGAACGATGGAGTGATCGAATATCTTCTGGAGATTTTGATTTTCCAGATTTAAATCTTTTTAATTATTATACACTTGTTTTAGAGAAATTATTATCATCTATAGAAAGACCTTTTAAATTTGAAGATAAATCTATAACAAGAAAAGCTTATTCAGAATTAGATGTAGCACTTAGAGAAACATTTGTTAATATGATTACACATGCTGATTATCTATCAAATACAACTGCTTTAATTGTAGAAATACATGATCCATATTATATTTTTACAAATCCTGGTATAATGAAGATTCCTGTTGATAGCTTTTTTAAAGGCTCATTTTCAAAAGCAAGAAATAATATTTTAGTTCAATTATTTACTCGCATGGGAGCAGCAGAAAGAGCTGGTTCTGGCAGTCAAAAAATTCTTAATGTCATTGTAAAAAATAACTTTAAAGAACCTGAAATTACAACATCATTAGAAAAAACTATTTTTAAATTATGGATATGTAATGTTATTGATCAAAGTTCTAATTTAACTGGTTTAGAAAAAGCAATTTATACCCTATTAGATGATGAAGAATCTAAACATATAAAAATATTTTCTACCAGTGAAATTTGTTCTATTTTATCAGATTTTTCTAGACCTCAAATAACTAGAGCTTTAAGAAAACTTATCGAAAAAAACCTTATAGAAAAACTAGGTGCTAATAGAAATCGTAGATATATAAAAAAAATATCATCTTTAGAAGCAATGAAAATAATGGATGATTCTGTAAACATAATGAAAAAACTTTTCAAATAATTATTTGCCAAATTTATATTAACTAAAAAACCTTCTCTATTAATTAGAGAAGGTTTTTTGTAAAATTAGAACAGAATTCTAAAATTTTTAACTTCTAGAAAATGATATAAAAGGATAGAAAGAATAATATATTAACATTAATGCAGATATAACATAAAACACTATAAACGATAACAAACAATATGATAATATAAATATGAATATTAAATAAAACAATAAATTAGATTTGCAATTATACCAATTTATCACTATCGCCATCGTACTGATTTTTGATATTTCCATTATATAATTTTTTTTATTTAACTCTAAGTTAATGTCATTAAATAAATATCTATATTTTCTTTCTAAGTTAATATCATTAAATAAATATCTATATTTTTTTTCTAAAGTAAGATAATACGTATCCAGAAAACCAAAAACAACAGTAATAATTAACATTATGAATATTATTAATCCATAATCATCATTAGTCATAGAAACTTTTTCTTTTAAAATAAGAACCATAAAAGCAACAAATAATGTAACATATAATTTTTTTATATCTAATGAATTATTTGCCATACGTTTAATAACTTCTTCAATCATCTTTAAATGTTCTATTTTAGAATAAGATTCTTGTTCTTTACTCATAATTTATTTTCCCAACCATTTTCTGTAACATCTAATGTTCTTAATTTTTTTATATATGATTCTATATTATAATCAAAAATCATTGCTGATTCTGTAACAGATTTTGAGTCATGTGCTGATATTTTACCTTTTGCAATTGGAAAACAATTAAGAGTTACAATTTCATGATAGATCCATGGTGAATTTAATATATATTCATCATTAATAGAATTATCCGTACTTAAAAATAAAAATGTATTCGTATTTTTTATCATTTCTGTTAAAGATGATGCTAATATTATATTTAAATTATCTGATATTTTATCTGATTTATTCAAATAATAACTTCCTATTTTACCTGGTATTTGTGCATAATCATCATATAAATTCTTTCTTAATTCATAAACATTTCCCCAAACATTAGAGTCTACAAAAACTTTTTTCTTAAAATGATTTTGCATATATCCCACAAAAAAATTAACTAATTCTATATCTTTATGTGAATGAGATAAAAAAATATCAGCTTTTATTTTTGGAAAATATAATTTTTTTAATTTTTCTACATCAATATGAATATCTCCATTATCCTCATTTATACATTTTTCAATACTATCACGTATTTCTATTCCATCTTGAAATAATAATTTTTTACCATAATTAACATAACTATCCCCATCATAAATATAATTATTATATAAATATTGTACATTTTTTAAATTAAAAGCTTTTTTTGTTAAGGTAGAATTGTTTATTATCATTCAAAAATGACCTCCCTTTCTGCTTGGTTATAAACTTCCACTTGATTATGAATATCTATTTCATTTACTAACCAACCTCTAAGTTGACACTGATAAATAAAATCTTCTATTCTATTTACACCATTAATTTCTTTAAGTGTAATAATTACAGCAAATTTTAAATCAGTACCATCATTAGCATCCAATCGTTCTTTGCGTTTAACACTGATACCCCATAATCCATTAGTATCTGCTAATTTTTTTGGTCGCTTTCTTGACTTAAAAAATTCGCAAATATGTTTTACATTATCCCATTTTCTAAAGTTTTCTCTAGCTGTTTTCTCATATATATAGCAACCAGCATCTTGTACATCATTATTTATAGTTTGTATTGTTCTTTTTTTATTAATTTTACCGAATTGTATACTTAGTTCAGTATTAGTATAATCTACTCCTTGATTTTTTGAACATTTAGGAAAATAACATAAAGTCGCTTTAGAAATAAATGGTTGTTCTTCCTTATACTTAGGTACTGGAATATTGAAGTTATATGTTTCATACATAGTTGCTTCACTTGTTAAAATAAACTTAATCTCATCATCTTTTGAATTTACTACGTCTTCTATTTTTTTAGGAACAACACCATATCCTATTCTAATAGATGCTTCTTCATTTGAATTCCACCCAGTAGCAGAATCTATTATCAATGCTTTTGCCACTTCTCTACTTAATCCTAAAATATGAATTAAATATGCTAATTTTCTAGCAATCCATGGTGCAGCAAATGATGTACCTATCACTTTTATTTTACCTAAAGAATCATATGCAAATATTTCTTCATCTAAATCTCCGCCATAATAACTAATATCAGGTTTATTAAAAAAAGATAATACAGGTCCTACTCGTGTATATGATGCTGATGTATTATCATTCTTTACAGCATTTACTACTAAAGCATTAATAGAATCAGCTGGTGCACCTATTCTCACTACATCATTTCTCTCATCTTCAAAAAGAGAGCGATTAGTACCAGCTATTACGAATATTACATCATATTCAAACTGTATTTTGTCCAATTCTGCTGCTTCTGGTGAAATAAAATTCTGATTAATTTCCTTCATAGAACCTAAAGATAAATTCCATACTTTGATATCTCTATTTTTAGAAATTATTTCCCTAATATTTTTTAAGATAGTAAAAGAACTAAATTGTCCACTAACAGCTACCCCAAAATGTCTTACTCTAAAACGACCACATCCGTCGTCTAAACTTGGATTGAATGATGGACCATCTACAATAATAGAAGACACTGCTGTTCCATGTTTATAATCATTAGAATTTATAGGAATATTTTTGTCTATCATATTTGTATATTCTACCCATTTAGAAAAATATACGCTTTCATCAAATAAAGTATCAATTACACCTATAATAGGTTCATTATTTGGTTCTGGTATAGATATTTTTGATAATGGTGTTTGAATAATACTATCCATTTCTAACCTAGATAAATCTGTAACTGCCATAGCAATCAAATATGGAGCTTTTTCTCTTAATATATTGTATTGCTCTGGTGTTAAAAGCATTGTTGTATTATCAATTTTTCTAAGAAATAAAAAATTAATATTCAATTTATCCATTAACTCTTCGGACTGCATACCCGTTTCATAAATGGTTATAATGGCATTTTCTTTTATTTCTGGAGAATCTACTTCTACATTGAATTTTTCAATGTGATATGCATCTACAATAATTTGAGCAAATTTAGATGATGATAATATATTTTTATCTACATCTATTTTTTTATTATCAAAATCATTTGCTGTAATTATTCCACCAAATTCGGAATTTACGACAATAATAGCTTTTTCTATTAAATCTATAGTATTTTTTATTATTTCTTTTGTAACACAATAAGTTATTATATGTTTTCTAGCACTATCATTACTAAATTTAGCACCAACTATAAATGAATTAGGTTTTTTACTACCTTTAGATAATAATATTTGAAGTCTATTGCTTTTTGGCATTACACGGGTATAGTGAACACTAACTAATGGATCTTTTAAAATAGTATCCTTTTCCCAAAATTTATATACTGAAATCAATGATTCTTTTAATTTATGTAAATGTTCTACATTTACACTTTCATCCTTACGTAATTTGACAGCGCCGAATTTGCTACGATTTTTTCTTTTATTAAAATTTCCTTTTAACTGTAATAAATGATTCATGTATTACTCCTTTAAATCCCTAGAAACTTTACTTTTTGAGATACCTGTTAATATCTCTATTTCTCTCATAGTAAAACCTTCACTTTGTAATTGTTTTAAATCATTTGCTTCTCTTTTTGTTATAGCACTATATAATCTTCGTAAATAATCAAATTCATTTCCAGGTTTACTAAATGCTATTGCTGCTTTTAAAAGATTTTTTAATTCACCTGGATAAGGTATTACTTCCATTAAGTTCATGATTTTCTTAAATATTCGTTTATTTTTACTAGCAAATTTAAATTTATTTAGTAAATTATTCATTAATATATCAGCAATATCTAATAAATCTTCTCTAGTATATCTGTTAAAATCAACGACAAAATCAAATCTACGAACTAATGCTTTATCAAAGTAATTAAATAGATTAGTAGTTGCTATCAAAACAATCTCATCATTTAATGTATCTAATGCTTTTAATACAGATGATGTGGCTCTACCCATTTCACGTAAATCATTTGAATTCGTTCTATCTAATGCTATACTATCTATTTCATCAAATAAAACAACTACCTTATCAGCATTACGTATACTGTTAATTTCTTTAAATAATAAAGATATATTCTTAGATGTTTGCCCTAATTTACTATCTATAATCATCTCAAAATCTACAATATACAGCTCTCTTTTAAGAAGCCTAGCTATTTGTTTAGCTGTTTCTGTTTTACCTGTTCCTGGTGCACCTTGAAATAGAAATTTATTAATACCAGCATTATGTCCTACAGCATTAACTAAACCAATAATATCTGACATTATTTTATCTGGTAATGGCAACGCATCTTGATTTAGCTCAAGTTTTCGAAGAAAAGAATATTTACCTTCTACTTCTTGAGGAACAAATACATTTGAATCTGATATTAAGGATAATATATATTCTGCCAATTTATAATCACCCATACTATCAAAATCTTTAGCTATAGTATAAGCTTCATTTTTAAATCCAATCTCATTTTTTTCCGTATGATATTTTATTAAATTTAGGATAGTCTTCTTTTTCATAAAAATCCCTCCACTATTTATTATATTACTTTTGGGACAAAAATACAATATTTAAGACAAAAATAACAATCGCAAATTGATATATGTATAATATAAAATCTTTATTTGACATAATAAAATTTTTCTTACATACTAAAAATGTGTGTAATATAAGCATAGTTAAGGAGTTTAACTATGGCTAGAATTTATAAACAAAAAACCAAGACAAAAGGTTTTTCCTATTACTTCACCATAGAACTAGGAAAAGATAATACAGGTAAACGCAATCGCATAAAACGTGGAGGTTTTACTAGACGCAAAGATGCAGAAAAAGCTGCTTTAGAACTGGAAGCTGCTGCTCTATCTGGCAAAGTAATCAAACAAAATACAAGCATAACACTACATTATTTTATGTGGAATGTTTGGTTAGAATATCATCGTGGTTTTGTAAAACAATCTACGGCATGGCATATAGAATCTATACTTCGTAGAATAGATTGCTTCTTTAGCAGTGATGTTAAGTTAGTAGATGTTACGCCTCAACAATGTCATTTATTTATAAAGCATATGTTTATTAGACAAAAATTAAGTAGACGAGTTGTTATAGAAACTTTTAATATTTTAAAAGCGGTGTTTACACATGCAATAAAAGTAGAAAAGATATTATCTGCTAATCCATGTGAAAATCTTAGTATCCCTAGATATTCTGCAAAAGAAAAGGAAGCTCAAATTTTAGTTGATGCTAATAAAATTCTTTATATCGAAAAAGATGATTTAGAAAAGTTTTTCATTCAAGCTAAATCTGATAAATATGCTTTCCCTTATTATACAATCAGCTTAATTATGCTCTATACAGGTATGCGTATAGGTGAAGTATTAGGACTTCAATGGGAAGATATTGATTTTGAAAACAATATTATTCATATCCGCCATGATTTATTCTGTCCTGGTGCATTAGATTGGGTATTACAAACACCTAAATCAAAATCTAGTATTAGAGATGTACTAATTTCAGATAAACTAGCTTCGATACTAAAATCGTATAGAAAACAATTCTTAGAATTTAAACTTCAATCACCAACATGGGATCATCTACAATACAATTTTATCTTTTCATCTTTCAAGTATCCTGGTCAACCGTTGGCTAGACAAAATGTTTACTGGTGGGTTACAAGAATTGCTAAAAAAATAAACGCTTTATACATTCATCCACATTTGTTCCGCCATACACATGTATCTTTATTGGCCGAAGCTGGTGTACCTCTACCAGTAATCACTGAAAGACTAGGTCATGCAAGCACTAAAATAACAGAAGAAATTTATCTTCATATAACTAAAACAACTAAAGAAAACTATCTTCATAAATTCAATAGAATAGTAGAAAACTTATAATGGCACCAAAATGGCACTAAAATAAAAAAAGACATTGGCAATATTTACCAAAAAGCCTAATATATAGCCACTTTCAAGCTTTTATACAATAAATATTGTCAATGTCTTTAAAATTGCTATTTTATGTTTTGCATTCCAACCATATTTTCTTGTTTGAATAGCAGGTGTATTAATCTTAGTAATGTCAATTGCAGGTTTTTTAGCTTCAATAAAAAACTTTGCAACACCTCTAAGTGTCATAGTATAATCTGGACGATCTGAACAAGAAGAATAATTTTCAGCTATAACTTCTCTATATTGAGGAGCAACTCCATTTTCATTAGCTACATCCCAACCTAAAATTTTAAGTAAAGGGTCAATAAATTCTATACGACAAGAATGTTCATTATATCCTTTTTGTATATTTTTATAAAAATCTATATTTTTATGAAATTGTTCAACTAATTTTTGAAGTTTAATTTTACTGTTGTTATTTATCATTTAGCTTTACCTTTCGTTTGCTTTTAGTAGGCTTTTCTATATTATTTGGAATAATCCAAATTCTACTTAGTCGAGTGGCTCCAGGAATTCTATTATTTTTACATAATATTTGTATTTGACGTGGAGATACGCCCCATTTTTCAGAAGCTTCTTGTACTGTGATATAACCATTCATTTTCTAATACCTCATTAGATAAAATATAAAAAGTATTTAAATTATATTCGTTTAAACGAAATATGTCAATTTAGAATACAATGTTGTTTTAAGTAAAAAAGGAAAGCTTTATATAAGCTTTCCTTTTTATCATATTTCTTAACGAGTAGATGATTTGGGATGTTTCCAATAAAGTTTTTCACAATGTGGACTACAAAACTTTTTTCGTTTATCTTTTATACTTTTAATTGTTACCAATACACGACATTTTTTACAATAAAATTGTTTTAATATTGGTTCATTATCCTCTATATTAGAAATCCTTTTTGGCTTATTATAATATACTTTTTTGTGATGTACTTTTCGACAATGGACACAACAATATATTTGATAACTAAAATTTGATTCAAAGATTTTTTGACAAACAGGACAGATTTTTTTCATAACTTAATTTCTTTAGATATAATACCTTGTTCTTTTAGCGTATTAAAATGGTCTTGCATTGTCATCATTCCAGGTGTTGATTTCATAATGTTTATAAGGCTTGTATAATCTTCATTTTTTATACAATTAATAGTAGCGTCATTGCGTAATAGGATTTCTAAACAAAGAACTTTATGCTCTTTAGTGGTAATTAATTTTTGTGCTATTATAGCTTGAAATGTATTAGCCAGTAAATTTTTTAGTTTAAGTTTTTCTTCATAGTTTGTTACTCTATCTAACGCATCAATAATATTGTCTGCATGCAGTGTTGTAATTACTAAATGACCAGATTCTGCGGCAAATAAAGCTACCTTTATATCTTCAAGTGTTCTAAGTTCTCCGATCATAATTACATTGGGATTTTCACGCATACTAGCTTTTATACCTTGAGCAAAACTCGTAATATTTTTACCTAAAAGAATTTGAGAAATAATAGATTTTTTATCTTCAAAAGTATATTCAATAGGATCTTCTATTGTTATTATGTGATAATTATACTTTTGATTAATCGCATCTATAATTGAGGCAATAGTAGTGGATTTTCCAGAACCAGTTGGACCAGATACTATAATCAATCCTGATTTTATATCTGTTAATAATTTAATAGATTCGGGTAGTCCTAAAACATCTAATGAAGGAATTTTATCTGGAAGTAATCTTATAGCTATAGCCATACCTTTAAAAGTTTTATAAAAATGACATCTGCAATTAATATTAATTATATTAATAAAAAAATCTAAATCATTATCTAAATCATCTATAGTGAGTTGTTGTTGAACTTTTTCTAAGAAAGATATCATTTGAGAATCTTTTATAAAGTTATCCTCTAACATTTCAATTTTTCCTAAACTATTTCTGATATAAGGATACATGTTTTCTCGTATAAATAAATCTGATGCTTTATGTTGATAAGCTTTTATGATTAATTTAGATATTTTATCTTTGACATCTGTGATACAGTTCATAATAATTTATCCTATCTAGTTAATTTTTGTGTTTGCTTTTTGATTTTCTTTAATTCATTTTGAATGAAGTTTCTTTTTTTAGTAATTGATTTTTTATTTTGTAATTCAGGAAAATTTCTTTTTAGAGCATCTTCAATGATTTTTACTTCTGAAGTATGTTTATTTTTAAGATTTTGACTTAAATATTCTTGTAGAGATAACTCTATTTTTCCTTGTCCTAAAGTATTCATGACTAAATTTTTAGCTTCTTCATTACTTATTTTGACAGGTGAAAATTTAGTGATTACAGGAATTATTTTATCTTGTTTAAAGCCTTTATTGATTAATTCTTTTATAACTTTACTTTCACTATCTTTATTCCATAAAATATTGTTGTTCATATTATCTACTATTACTTTTTTACAAGTTAGGATATATTCTTCAGCAATATTTTTTATAGCTACATCTTCGACTTTCATTTGAGCTAATTTTTCCATATTGAATAGCGTATGAGCATTTTTAAGCGTTAGATTTATTTCCTCAGTTGATGGTTTAAGTGGTGAATATTTGACCATAAGAGAGGCTATTTCTCCATCCGTATGACCTTTTTCTAATAACCTACTTGCTATGATTAAATCATTATTGGATTTTTGGTATAATTCTATTTCTGCTCTATTGGATAAAATTCTATTTTGCACCTGTAATTGTCTTAATTTACTGGCTTCTTTTAGATATAAATATTTAGGATCATTACTTAGTTTTGTCATAAATTCAGGGAAATTTCTGATGCGATTAAGACGAATGAATGAATCATAAGTCGTTTGTATTTTAATAAATATGGATTTTTGTATTGCTTCATTGTTGCCTTGATTTTCATTTACAGAATTTTTTATATCGTCTTTGGTGTATAAAGATTCTGTTGCTAAATTTTTAGTTGCTAATTGTTCTTCAATATCTTGTTTTGCTTGCTTAGGATTTAAGATATTTTGTATTTCTTCAGTTTCTAGTTGTAATGGAGAATATTTTTCTACAGCAGAGAATATTTCATCAGATTTAAAGTTTTTTTCTAGTAATGTCTGTATAATATTCTTTTCTAGATTTTTGTTTATAGCATCTTTATATGGAGTATTTTCAATATCGATATGAGCAATCATATCGTGATAGGTTTCAAGATAAGCTTTTTCTACAGGAGTATATGGTTTATCTTCTATTAATACATATTGTATAGCTTCAAGACGATGAGCATATTCTTCAAAAAAAGCTTCATCTTTTTGAGCTTCTTGTTGTTTCTTTATACATATTTCCTGTAGTTTCTCATCTTGCCAATTAGTAGGTGAATTTTCTTTTATAACTTTAAATATGTCTTCCTCATTAAAATCTTTATTTAATAAGGTTTTAGCTATTTTGTAATCTATTTGAGAAAATTCAATATTTTGTAGATTATTCTTATAAATAGCTATGGCTTTTTGATATAGGGAAAAATAAGCATTTTCAATAGGGTTTAAATCATTGCTATTAGGATTATAATAGATAATTTGTTCTAGTTTTTGGGCAAATTTGGTGGCTTCTTTTTCGGTAAGAGGTTCATTAGTATTCAAGGCAATATTTTGAGAGTCTGGTTGAACATTATTTGTTTCTTGATTAATATTTTGTGGAATGTTTTCTCTAGCTTCAGCAATTTTTTGTGTATTATTTTGATGTAAGTCTTCACTATAAACATTTTCTGCTAATTCTTCTGCTGGTGGTTCAGATGCTAATAAACTAGCCCAATTATTATCTTGTTCATTCATGGTGTTCGCTCCTATAAATTCATTTTTAAATATTATCTAGATAAACTTTTATTTTGGCTTAACTTAGTTATATTTTTTAGTTCTTCAGTAGGCATATTTACTGGAGAATATTTTATTATTGCTTGCTTAATGTCAAATACATTTTTGCCTTTATTTTGCAATTCACTAACAATTTTTTTGTTGAAATCTTGTTGCCAAATATCATCATGTTCTTTTAATAAATTTTGAGCCATTTTTAAATATAGCTGTGTAGTAGATATGCCATTTTGTTTAGGTTTAAAATTTTTAATGATAGTTAATTTATTTGTATCTATTTTATTTTCATTATTAGATAATGTTTGCTCTTGTTTTAACCCTATCATATTAGTTTCAATATACTGCATAGCTTTTTCAGCTTCGCTTGCAGCTCTAAATAATTCATTAGGATCATCTTGAAGTGCTTTTATCCAACTTTGTAAATAAGCTACGTGATTTTCATAATGGTTTTTATCAAAGTTAATATTATATTTTTGAGCTAAAAACATAGATGTAAGTTCAGCACGTAATTCTTCTTTGGCATATATAGTATTTCCAAAGCCATCATTTTCAATTAATGTTTTTCTATTAAGTCGATTTTTTGCTCCAGTGCTATGTGCTATTTCGTGAGCTACTGTTGCATAGAAGTTATTTAGAGTCTTAAATCTTTCTTTAGAAACTACATGAATTTCATCGTTACTGGGTGAATAGTAATTTTTACTATCTTGGTCATAATAAATTTTAGCTTCACTATGTTGTATCATATCTTCCATAGATTTAATGGTATCTTCATGATGAATCTTAAGAGGTATTTCTTTTTCTATACCTTCAACCTGAGAAGCATTAAATACTACATAATTTTTTACTATTGGATAATCTAATTTAACATAGGCAGGTACTTTTTTACCTGTTTCTTCATCAATTACATATACTTGTTCTTTTTTCTTAGTATTAGGATTTATTTCCATAATAGGTTTAGCATATTGCCAATATTCTATGTGAATTCCTTTTGCACCCTTTTGTATTTTTGCACCTAATTCTTGGGCTTGTTTAAAGGTAGTCCATCGACTATCTTCAAATCCAAAATGTTTAGCAGCTAGAATTAATCTAATATTATTAATACCATTATAATATTGGTCTTTCCCTTGCAAAGATTTTAAAAGATTTCGAGGTCGTTTACTAATATAACCGCTATCCCAAAAGAATGGTTTACCAGATTGTATATCTTTAATAACTTGTTGTACTAATTCATTTCTTTGTTGTTGAATCTTTTCTGGAAGTGCCATTGTTATTCACCTATTTCTTGTTCGTCATTTAAAATTTCTTCTATTTCTTCTTCAGTAAGTACATCATCATCAGTTGAACCACCATATGTTTTAAATTCTTTAAAACTTTCAGCTATTTTTCTTAATTTTTCATCCATTATTATTACCTACCTTTTTATTGAGTTCGTTTTCAAATTTTTCAAGTGATTATTTATAATTTGTCTCTTCTTTATATCTGGTAAATCTTTTATTTCTTTAAATTTATAAGCTATACATAAATCCTTTAGCTCTTTTTCAGAGAGTTTTCCTTGTTTTACATGATAAGCAATAAATTCTTCCAAGTTTTTAGCTCTGTAAATAGATTGTTGATTTATGTATTTCATTAAACTATAAGCGTCATTTGACATAAATACTAAATAATTAGGAAATTTAGCAATTAATGCTCCTATTTGTTTATTTTCTAAAAGCGTCATGCTAGGTTTATAGGGCAATTTTAATCCTAAGCAAATTTGCATACGACAAAGTTCAATCCTAAATCGATCTTTTATATAGCTAATATTTTTAGAATCTACCCCATATCCTTTCATGCCTTTTTGATTAACTCTTCCTGGTTTTGTAGCAGCTTTTACTAAATGACGTAAAAGTTCGCTGTAATATTCTCGTTCGTCGTTAAATCTATCTTTTGTAGGCATATGAATTTCATCTTTTTTTATAGAATAAAAACCTATATTATTATGAGAATCTTCAATGATTTTCATATTCATGTTATAGGCTATATTTTTGATATATTCTATAGCATCAATTTCATTTTCTGGATAAAAGAATTGATGTTTTCCCTGTAACATTTGTTCACTAAATATATTATTTTCGTAAGTGTGCCAATTATTTGTTTTATTTTTATAAAATTTAGTATAAGTTTTATTATTAGGTGATTGTTCTTTTGCATAACCCATATCATATTTAGAGTAGTTTTCTAAAGCTATAGATTTAGAACCTTTTTTGATGTAATAGCCTTTATTTTGAGCGTCTTTATAGGTGATATATCTAAGTGGAATAAATTTATCTTCAGGTTTTTTATAAGACAGTAATTGTGTTAGATTATAACCATAGAATTTTCTACCTGTTCCTAAATCATAAGGTAGTCTAATATCTATGTCTTTTTGTGGATCAAATGGCTGTTGCCAAAAAGCTTTTCCTTCAAACATTTGTTCATAACATCTATAAGCAGTATCACCTCTTAATGTATTCTGTTTATTAGTTTCAAGTTTTTTTATTTTTGTATAAACTTTTTTCATTATTAATACCTTCTTATTTAAAATCAACAAATCCTATAGCTTTAGGTTTTGTATAATTTTCTTTATAGTAATCTGAGGGATTATATGGATCTTCAACTTGCATATTTAATATATTTTGTGTAGTGATTTTTTCTCGTAAAGTACTATCTTCAGTATCTTTTAGCTTAGCTATTTTTAATACTGTTAGCTCATAAATAAGCTGCTGACGATATTTTTCTTCAATATATCTTAAAGTGTCAATTTCTGAATTTTTTTCTTGAGCCTGCATAGTTGTCTCAATACTATTTAAGGATTGGATAGTTTTTAATAGAGCTTGTTTTCTTTCGTCATAACTATTTAAGTCATTTTTAGCATAACTAAGTGTTGTAGCATAAATCTTATTTAGGTAGTTATATTTATCTTTAAGAGAGATATTTTTTTGCTTATAAGGATTACTAGCTATAATGGTTGAACTGTTATATAACATATTATCTATATCTTGCAAATTTATATCTTCAGTGTAATTTATTCTATCTTGTATATCGCTAAATAATACAGGGATATCTTCGTTAGTATCATTAGAGTGTTTTAAATCATTGCTTTTGGTATCAAAAAGTGTAATGTTTTGTAGCATATCTATATATGTTTTTATTGTAGAAATAATATCTTTTTTACTATTAATTACATCATGCACTTTATATCCTTGAGCTGCTAAATCTTTTAGAGCAAAAGGGCTAGGAGCAGAATCTGGAATAGATACACTTGTTGGGGAATAATAATTAGGTGGGTCAAATGGTTCTGTTATACCAGGAATACCTGCAAAAGCAATCGATATACTTAGTGATAATATGGTTAATATTGTTAGTAAAAAACGAATTATTTTCATCTAGCAACTGTCCTTTCTTTAAAATCTAAATCCTGATGAACCAAACGTATTTTTTATAGCTTTAGATACTTTTCCTCCGACAAACGTCATGATTAAGATATAAGCAAATATTTCTAAGGCTTTTATTACATCAAATGTTGGGGCGGGTGCTACTTGCCCTGCCCGACGAAAGACATCATCAGCATACGTATCGCCACTGCCTACATTGCCTTCGCCTCCATGCCATGCTTCGGCTACAGAACGCCATGAACCGTATTTGTTGAAGTATTCAAGCATTTTAAATCTAGCCACGGCATCTTGTCTGTCTGGACTCCATGCAGGTTGCATAGTATCTGTATGTGGTGTCCAGTTATAATCTGGAGGTAAATTTGCTTCTTCTACCCAAGCATTCCAATTTTCAAAGTTTATTTGATATGCTCCGTATCCATAGCCATCATCAGAATATACAAAATAATCATTTGTAGACTCTTTATCTTTAATAGCTGACATAAAGATAGTTATTGCTTCAACACCTGCATTTTCTAGATTTACTGCTCCTCGATTAGAAGTAGTCATCATATCGCCAAAGTTAAATGCTGTTAACTGAACAGAGATTAAGCTGGCAAAAACTATATACCATGCCATATTAAAACCTAAAGAAATTAAACTATTTATGCTATTTCCAGCAAATGACATATGTTTTGTTTGTCTTAATGTGCCGTAAATTAAGTCAAAAATAGCAAAGATAGAAATGATATAAAATTCAATGAAAGCTTTAGCAATCATGATGCCCATTAGGAAAAATAAGATAACAATAGCTATACCTAAGATAAATACAAAGATTATTGCTGCAAGATTTGTATAAATAGCAAAAGCAGAATGAAATGTAGAAATATAATTAAAAAATGGAGCAGTTAGCTGTAGTCCTTTTTGTATTATTTGGGTGGGGTCTGTAACATTTTGTCCAGCAACTGTAGGGTCTACATTAATTATTTTAGAGCCTACAGTTACAAAGAAGTTTTTTATTGTATTAATTACTATATTTCCCCAATTTTGAATTAAGTAATAAAAAAATGTATAAGAAATTAATTTTTTTATTAGAACTTTAATAGCATCATTTAGTACATAATTATCTGAAATACTGATGATACAAAAGGTAAGCGTAATATCTATTAAGACTACAACCATAAATAGATTTAGCATATAAGGTTTTATATTTTGTATTCCTTCAGTAGATGTAGTTGCTATTTTATCTATAATATCTTTTACTGGAAGTGCAATATCTGCTATTTTTGACCAATCGAAATTGAAAAAGTGAGCATCACTACCAATAAATGATTCTTCTACAGGCATAGTACCCTCTAAAAGAGGTAATGGGTCTGTAACAATAGCTCCATTTACATGAAAATCTATATCATTTAGATGTACCTCAAAATGTAAATGTCCTCCTGTACTATCTCCAACTGGAGAGATGATACCTATTACATCACCTTGATATACTTCTTGTCCTTCATGCAGTCCTTGAATTAATCCAACATCTCCATACAAAGTTCCCATATTAAGCTTTGGATGCCATACTACAATAGCATTACCAAAACCATCTGCTGGACCATAATATCTTATAATGCCATCTGCTGCTGATTGAATAGGCGTTCCGTAATCATAACCGATATCTATACCAGCATGAAATCTTGTATTTCCAGTTATAGGGTGTACTCTATCACCAAAAGGTGAAATGATTATCCCATCAGGTGCTGGATAAATAAATGGAGTTTGAGCAAAGACTACTATGGGTAAAAAAATGATAAATAAACATAAAGATAAGATAATTTTTATTTTCATTGATATGTCCTTTGACTTAGTTGATAATTCTATGGTAGCATGGAAGTGAATTTTAAAAGTATCGACTTTTGAAAAAATGAAAAAATTTTTAAATCCTTATGTATCAAGGGTTTGCGGACTTAAAGTAATTTTGTGTTCGATGAAAATGAGCAAAAAAAGCTGAACTTTTTGTCAGTAAATGATGGATTGTATAATGAAGTGCGACATCTAGAAAAATAAAAAACTCATTATGAA
>OOCU01000396.1_pt1 | contig 41195 bp, 34 predicted proteins | sample 1671781 | NCBI WGS metagenome assembly OOCU01 (sample SAMN06348192, study PRJEB24527) | human gut metagenome | reverse complement strand
TGCCCTGGAAGTTGAGGCCGGTCAGGGGGTTCTGGAACTCCTCCAGCTTGAGCATCTGGCGCATCATGTCGCCGCTGACCAGGAGGGTGTTCATCTCATAGGGCTCAAACTGGCCCCAGAAGTCCACCAGCTCATCGTAGGTGAGGGTGCCCGCGGTGCCGCCGATGGGATCGGTACCCACGGTGAAGGCCTCGGCGGGGTTGTCGTTGCCGTCGCCGTTGAGGAGCACCTCGATGGCGTCCTCCAGGTGCATCCGGTTGATGTGGGCGCCGATCTGCCGCAGGGTGACCGAGAACAGATCCAGCTTCTGATAGCGGATGGCCTCGTAGGAGGCCACCAGCATCCGCCCCCGCTTGTGGAGCTTCACCAGATTCTCCTGGGTTTTCACCTGGGTCTGGGGGATGGCGGCGCCCTCCTCCACCCAGCGCAGGGCCCTCTGGTCGTCGTCCGGCACCGAGGCGATGGAGCGGTAGTCCATGCCGTCAAACCGGGTGACGGCGGCGGTGATGTGGGGCAGGAGGTTGGCCTCCTCCATGCCCTGCCGCACGGAGCGGGCGATGTACTCGGGGAAGAGGACGGCGGACTGGCTGGTGGCAAAGAACTTCTCCACCGCGTCGCTGCCCGCGCCCTTCACCTTGATGTCAAAGCGCTTGAGCTGCCGCTGATAGGCGTCCAGCCCCTCCAGCGCCGTGCCCTTATACTGCTCCGAGGGGTCCTCCCGCTCCAGCACCTGGGTGAAGGAGCGGCCCGCCTCGTTATACATGCCCTTTTCCAGTCTCAGGTTGTCAAAACGATATCCCATATTTCCATACCTCCCTTTCTCACAGGCGGATGACGGCGCCGCCGCTCTCCGCCCGCACCACCAGATATTCGCCGCCGATGGGCGTCTCGGCGCTGTCCGGCCGGACGCCGCCGGAGCCGTCGGCCAGCAGCCGGTTCCACCCCTCACTGAGCGCGCCGCCGCTGGCGGCCACCCGGATCAGCCCGCCCATCTGTACCGCCGCGAAGCCCTCCCCGGCGCTCAGGGCCACGCCGCAAAAGCGCTCGCCGTCGCCGCAGGGGCCGACGGTGCCGTCCCCGGTGAGCTTCACCACCTGGCCCGCCTTTACCCCTTCGCCGCAGGCAAAGGTGGCAGCCACCTCTCCAATCCCCTCAAACGAAATCCTGCTCATTCTGCCTTCTCCTTTCTCCTCTGTCCTCTCTGCGCAGGGGCCCGCTCAGATCAAAAATGCCCCGTCCCGCACTCCGTCGTTCTCCCGCCCGCCGCCATACCGCAGCTGGGTCTCCACCGGGAACACCCGCTCGGCCTGCCGCTCCAGCGCGCCCTTGAGGGCCAGCAGCTCGTCATAGCCCAGCTTGTCCGCGATGCCCCGGAGCACGGCGTGCTCCAGCCCCAGCCCGGCCAGGCCGCCCAGGCGGGCCACCTCCCCGCGCAGGCTCTCCAGGTATTTCCGCCCCAGGGCGGCCTCCTGCTCCATCCGCATGTGCTTCATCACCCCCGCGTTTCTCTGGGCGGGCACTGCCACGAAGGACCACTCATAGGCGTCGGAGGCCCCCACCAGCTCGGCCCAGCAGCGCCTGCCGCCGTACTCCGCCCCCTTCTCGTGGGGGCAGGTGTGGAACTCCTCGCCGCAGATGGAGCACACCGACCGCTCCACCGCGCAGCCCACGCTGACCTCCTTTTTGATCCCCCCCTCGATGGCGGCAATCAGCTCCCGGTTTCCCTCGGTGCGCAGGAGGTAGGCGCAGCCCTTCAGATAGCAGTAGGGCTCGCCCGCCTCCGTCATCCAGCTCTCCCGCACCACCTCGGTTCGGTAGATGCGGGCCGCCTGGTTCCGGGTGCTCCACTGGTGGTCAAACAGACCGCTCCTGCCCACAAACAGGGGGGCCAGCTCCTCCAGGGTGGCGGCCGGAAACCGCTCGTTGTCCCGGTCGATCTCGTTGTCGCACAGCCGTACCGCGAAGGCGTATACCTCCTCAGGCCGCAGCTTCTTTTTACTCATGGCGTTGATCGCCTTTAGCTCCTCCGGGCTGACCTCCAGCCCGCAGTCCACGCCCGCCTCCTTGTTCACGTTCATCCCATCGCTCCCCTCATCTTCCTCTGCGCCCTATCCCCCGGCGCGCTGTTCTCTCGTCCCCCGTAGGGCGCGGCATCCCTGATGCGCCGCTCTCTCGTCCCCCGTAGGGCGACGGCATCCCTGATGCGCCGCTCTCTCGTCCCCCGTAGGGCGACGGCATCCCTGATGCGCCGCTCTCTCGTCCCCCGTAGGGCGACGGATCCCTGATGCGCCGCTCTCTCGTCCCCCGTAGGGGTGCGGCATCCCCGGCGCACCGCTTTCTCGTCCTCCGTAGGGCGCGGCATCCCCGGCGCACCGCTTTCTCGTCCTCCGTAGGGCGCGGCATCCCTGATGCGCCGCTCTCTCGTCCCCCGTAGGGCGACGGCATCCCTGACGCGCCGCTCTCTCGTCCTCCGTAGGGCGCGGCATCCCTGACGCGCCGCTCTCTTTCCCGACGGCCCCAATCTGTCCGCTTCCGTCCGGCCCCGGCCCTTTCCTGCGATTCTCTCTGTAGGGCGGGGGCTTGCCCCCGCCGCCCCTCTTTTAGGCTCTCTCCGCCCGCGCCAAGCGCAGCTCTTCCGCCTGTTCACGATACAGCTCTGCGCGGCGCGGGCCTCCTCGACCTCGTCGCCGCACGCTCCAGAACCCTCGCCGCGCCGCTTGCGGCGCGGCTCTCTCCTTCCGCTGCGTCTCCTCTCCCCAGAAAAGTGCTCCGCACTTTCCCGGGGGCCCCGATCTGGTCTCCTCTGCCCGCGCCGGCACCCTTCAGCCCTCTTTGCCCTCTCGTGCCAATCGCAGCTCTTCCGCCTGCTCACGGTACAGCTCTGCGCGGGCCTCCTCGACCAGATCCTGGAGGTTGATATCCTCCCAGTCCACCGTCACCCTCCGGTCGAATCCGTGGAGGGCCAGCCACAGCTCGCAGATACGCTCCACCACAGGCTCCAGTCCCCGCCGAATGGCAGTGAGCTCGCTGGTCATCATGTCGGCCTGTTGTGTGCTCATCCGCTCGGTGGACGACCAGCTCAATCCCAACAGGAAGGGCGGTATGCCCGTCCGGGCCACGAACTGTTCCAGAATCTGCCGCACCGGCACCTCGCTGTCCAGCACCTGGTTGTCCGCTCCGATCACCTTGATGTCCACGTCGCCCACGGCGACAAAATCGCGCACCCGGCCGTCCCGCCCCGCCTCCATGGCTGCGGACCACTCCCGGGCGATCTGGCGGCTGCGCTCCTGGGCCATGGACTGCTCCAGGGGCGCGTCCCCCGGCTTGTAGACCACCGCGAAGCGCACGTTGCCCATCCGCTCCCAGTTCATCCCCATCGCCTGGTAGATGTTCAGCAGGATTCCGGTCAGGAAGGGCATGGACCGCAGCAGACTCACGCCGTAGGGGCTGCCCACCTCCGGCTGAAAGGGGGTAAAGAGCAGCAGCTCCTGCCGGGGCAGCTCCCGGAGCTGCCCGTCCCCATCCCGTCCCCACAGGGTAAACTCCAGCGGCGACTCCCCCTCCCGAATCTCCACGTCCGCCGGGTTGCCGCACAGCACCGCCGCGATCTCCCGGCCCCGCCGGTCGGGGACGATCTCCCCCACCGCCCGGCCGAAGGTGAGCATGGAGTCCAGGTAGCCGTCCAGGAAGGACTGGATACCCCGCTGTCCGCGCCCGGTGTTCACATGCTGGAGGAACCAGTCCAGCCCCTCCTGGGCAGCGCTCTCCCGGCAGGACACCTTGACCCCGCCCGCCAGCCGCACCAGCTTGCGCAGGGCGGCGTCCACAATGGGGACAGCCTCCCGTATGCTCCGGTAGAGCTCCATCTCCCCCTGGCTCAGAGGCACATACCCGTCCAGCACGCCGAAGGGGTGCCGTCCCCCCTCCCGGAGCTGCACCGCCGCCCCGGCCCCGTTCTCTCTTTTCCTTGCAAATATACCCATGCTCTCCTCCCGTCCTTCGCCCTGGCGCACTCCGCGCTAAAACCGCCCCCGCTCCACACACAGGCCTCCAACGTACCCCCGCTCTCCCGCCGCAACACTGGCGGCAAAATAGCGGATGTCGTCCATGGCGTGGTCGTGGACTTTTTTTACCCGGTCGCCCCCGGCCTTCTCATCCCAGCAGTAGAGGGTAAACTCCCGGAGGGCGTCGGCGCAGCCCTGGCAGATCACCAGCCTCCCCCGCCGCAGCAGTTCGGCGGTGGTTCGGATACCGGCCAGCACGTCGTTGTCGGCCTTTTCCACCCGCCATCCCCGCCGGCGCAGGGTCTCGATAAAGCTGGCCGCCGACGGGTCGGCCACCACCTTCCAGATGGGCCGTCCCCCCGCCAGCCGCTCCAGGGCGTCGGCGTGCTCTCCGTCGGTTCTCTGCCGCCCCTCGGCCCGGGCGTCATAGTAGGACTCCGCCACCCGGTACCACACTCCGTCCCGCAGCCCCCACAGCCCCAGGGACGTGGGGTTGACCGTACCGTAATCGCAGGAGATGCACCACCGCTCCATGCCGCCCACCGGGACGGGCCTCGCCCAGCTCTCGTCGAAGAAATCGTATACCCGCCCCTGGGCGGCCACCCACTCCCCCAACACAAACCGCCGGTAGAAGGCGCCGCTGAAGCTGCGCGCGTACCGCTCCCGCACCTGAGGCGTCAGCGCCGGGTTATCCTCCATGGTGAAGTGGAGGTAGAGCGCCCGCCGCTCCTCCGCCTTTAAAATCCACTCCTTGTAAAACCAGTGCTCCGGGTGCTCCGGGTTGCAGGAGAACCACATCCGGCTCCCCGGCACGGAGCACCGGGCGCAGGCCTGCTCCACGAAGGAGCGGGGCATGAGGGCCGCCTCATCCAGCAGAACCCCCGCCAGCGTGATGCCCTGAATCAGGGCCGCGCTTCCCTCGTCTCTGCCGCCAAAGAGGTAGAAGGTGTTCTCCTTCCCGCCCAGCCGTACCGTCAGCCGGTTTTGGGATGCCTGCTCCCTCCACTGGAACCCCAGCGCCCCCAGCGTAGGCAGCACCTCCCGCAGCAGGTTGCGCCGCAGCGCCGTGATGGTTTTGCCGCACAGCCCGAAGGCCATGCCGTCGAAGCAGGCCGTGGCCCACAGGAAGAAGGCCAGCCCCATGCACAGGGTCTTTCCGCTGCGTACCGCTCCGTCGCAAATAACCGCCTCCCGGCTTTGCCCCTCGGCGGAACACCACCAGGTGAGCACACGCCTCTGCTGCCGGGAAAAGGCCCTAAACCGCATCGGCGCTCTCCCGCAGCGCCCGGAAAAACTCCTCCGCCCCGTCCTCCCGGCCGCCGGACAGCTCCACCAGCCGCTCCAGCACGGCCGCCCGATCCACCAGCTTCAGCTCCACCGCGCCGTTTCCGCTGCGCTTGAACTCCTTCAGCGCTCCCAGATCCAGCCCGTCGATCTCTCCTAGCTGTTCTCCGTCCAGGAACGCCAGCTTTACCGCGTCATTTACTCTGCAACCTGCCAGCCGCTCCATCCTCCGCAGCAGCCGTGCCCGCTCGTTCTTCACGCGTTTCCCTCCTCACCTCCACTCCGCATCCCCGAAAAAGTGGCCCATTTCCGTCCACCTTTCTTTTGTGTTTTTACTTTTTGTCTACCAAAAGTCTACCAGAAACGCCTTGGAATCCTTTGGGTTCCAAGGCGTTTTCACTTTTCCCGCTCCCGTATTGTCTACCAAACGTCTACCATAGCAACCTTTTGATTCTGTTTCCCCGCCTTTTATATCTCTATCCCTCGAAATGTGCATTGTTTCCTCCCCTGAAAGGGGCGTTATACGCCCCTCTGGCTCAAAATTCAGAAGGAGGAAATCCAAATGAGAAACCTCAAGCGGACTCTCAGCCTGGTAATGGCCATGGCCCTGATTGTGGGCATGATGGTCGTCTCCGCCAGCGCTGTGAGCAGTGATTTCAACGACTCTGCTGAAATCACCAACACTGAGGCGGTTGATGTGATGACCGCCATCGGTGTATTCGAGGGCACCGACAAGGGCGCCTTCAACCCCACCGGCATCCTGACCCGTGAGCAGGCCGCCAAGATCGTGGCTGTCATGCTGTTGGGCGAGGAGGACGCCAATAAGCTGAGCACCAACTCCACCACCTTCAAGGACGTGGCGGCCAACCGCTGGTCTGCGGGCTACATCGGCTACTGCGTACAGCAGGGCATCCTGGCAGGGACCGGCAACGGCAACTTCGACCCCGAGGGCGAGCTGACCGGCCTGGCCTTTGCGAAGATGATGCTGGTGGCCCTGGGCTATGACGCGAAGGTTGCCAACTATGTGGGCAACGACTGGGCCATCAACGTGGCCGCCGACGCGGTGAACGCGGGCATCGCCCCCAAGGGCATCGTGCTGGCCGACGCCATGACCCGTGAGCAGGCCGCCCAGATGGCGTTCCAGACCCTGACCGCCGACACTGTGTACTACACCAACAAGGGCACCACTGTCATCGGCTCCGACGGCATGCAGGTTATCGTGGGTGCTTCCGCCCCCGTGAAGGTCGCCAACAGCACGACCGATGATTACCGCACCGTGAAGGGCGACAAGGACGAGGTGCAGCAGTTCTGCGAGAAGTACTTCTCTGACCTGACCCTGAACAGCAATAACCACGACGATTTCGGCCGTCCCTCCGACCAGTGGAAGAACGGCACCAAGGAGATCGGCACCTATGCTTCCACCGCCGATGCCTCTTACTCCGAGAAGGTCAGCTCCAAGACCCTGTACTCCGACCTGGGCCTGGATAAGACCACTACTGTGGATGTGACCGAGGACGGCAAGGCCAATGGCACCTTCACCATCGAAAAGGGCAACAGCGACGACGAGCTCGGCGGCAACGGCGTTCTGGTCGAGGCTTTTGTGGACAACGACGACAACGTGACCCTGGTGGTCATCAACACCTACGTGGGCGAGATCTCCAAGGTTACCGCCGCGAAGGACGGCGATGACCGCTATGTCACCGTGGACGGCAAGAAGTTTGAGACTGAGTCCTTCGAGAAGGACGACGTGGTTCTCTACACCATGGCTGATGGTGAGATCCAGACCATGACCCTGGCCGAGGTGGTTGAGGGCGTCGAGGTCACCAAGACCACCGGCGATTCCAGCTTCGTGGCTGACGGCGAGACCTACAAGTACAGCGCGAAGATGTCCAATAAGGGTGATGTCAAGGTCGACAGCGTGCTGGACCTGTACCTGGATTCCTATGGCTATGTCATTAAGGTCGACGTATCCAAGGCCTCCAGCGACTACGCCTACGTCGTGAACACCGGTGCCGATGAGGGCCGCTATGACGACGAGAGCTCCTACTATGCCAAGCTTCTGCTGGCCGACGGCACCGTGGTCGAGGCCGAGGTCGATGAGGACTGTCTGAGCGGCAGTAACTTTAGTGCAAAGGAAACCGCTCTGAAAAACATGCGGGGCTACATCGTAGAGTACAGCAAGAACTCCAAGGACATCTACACCATCAAGGGCGTCAGCACTTCTGGTCTGGCCGAGAACAAGAAGGTCGAGATCAACAAGGGCGAGTCCGCCATGACTCTGGACACTAAGACTGTCTACGCCAACAGCAAGACCGTCTTCCTGGTGCAGACCGGCACCGGCAGCAAGGCCACCTATAAGTCCTACACCGGCTATGCCAATGTTCCCGACCTGAAGGACAACAGCGGCAACTTTGTTTACTACTGCAAGAGCGGTAGCACTGTGGCTACCATGGTCTTCATCTCCGATGTGTCCGCGAGCTCTGACGACATCGTGTATGTCCTCAGCTCCAAGGCCGGCACCAAGGTGAAGGACAGCGACAACACCTACTACGAGTACAAGGCTGTTGTCAACGGCGAGATCACCACTGCCAAGATGGATGAGGAGCTGAAGGACAGCTATCCCAGCGGCAATGTCCTGAAGACCGATATTCTGCTGAACGTTATCGCCTATGCGGATGCCGAGAACGAGATTCTGGACGCCTCCGCCTGTGAGGAGTACAGCAAGGTCACTACCGATGATACCTATCAGCTTCCCGGCGTGGAGGTCAAGGCTGAGGCCGAGGATGGTATCATCGACCTGGGCGGCAAGAGCTACGCTGTTTCCGACGATGTAGAGGTCTATGCCGTCACCAAGGGCAAGAAGATCGAGACTGGCTCTCTGAGTGATGTGGAGAAGGGCATGACGGTTACCGCCATCGTGAAGAACGGCGAGATCGTCACCATCTTCTACGGCTCCACCACCTCCTCCGGCAGCGACAAGGCTGAGATCGCCGGCGACGTGACCACCGAAAACATTGCCTCCAAGAACGAGCTGCTTTTCCTGGACAACGGCGCCTATGTTCTGGAGTCCACTCCCAACGACATTGCCAGTGATGTTCACGGCGAGGCCAACGAGAATATGTACTTTGTGTTCCGCACCAAGACTGCGAACGACAAAGTTATCCTGACCATTAAGGGTTCCAAGGGCACCGTTTACACTGAGACGGTTAATGATATCGGCTCGGTCGGCCCCCACTACTTCTATGTTCAGGTAATTGGCGAAAAGCCCCTGATCAATGCTGGTGATGGTTCCATGAAGACTGAGCCCCTGACCTCCGGTAAGTACACCTGGTCTATCAAGAGCACCGGGGATGGTGCTCTTGTGGAGGGTACCTTCACTATCCGCTGAGTTCTGATCACCAAACCCCAAGAAGCAAGGAGGCCCCGGGTATTTCCCGGGGCCTCCTTGCTTTCTTGGTATAGCGCCGCGTAATAATAGGTGGTTCCCTTTTCATTGAGCTGCTGGTAGTCGTGATTGTAAAGTCCTCCCCCCAGCTTCCAGCTCAGGCCGTCTTGCGTCCACTCCACCTCAAGCAGCTCTCCATCGCTGGTGCTGAAGTTAACCGCCTGCGTGTTCCCCCTCAGAAAGACAGCGTGGCATGAACCGCAGCTTACCCAAAGCGCCTTGGCTGGAATCCCCAGTGTAAGTGCGGTAGGCTCGGACGGGCCACAAGTTCCCGTACCCACGTAAGAGCCGAACAGAAGGCTGCAATCTCCCCGTCCGGCGAGGCCCGCGTCAATTTTCTGAAAATCCTCGTTGAAGTCTCCCCGTAAAAAGCTGTCCTCCGGTTCCCACTGGTGCAGGTGATAGTGCGCTGTATAGTTTGCCATCTATATTACCCCCTCCGCAGGCAAGGCCACCCCCGCGTCCGGTAGACAGCCGGACGCGGGGTTCCTTTCCCGCAGGGGCCGCGTTTTCCAGTACAGCAAAGGCGCTGCCCGCCCCCCCTGCGGGAGGAATGAAAATGGCAGCTTATACGGAACACTATCACCTGCACCAGTGGGAGCCGGAGGACAATTTCCTGCGCACGGATTTTAATGAAGATTTTCAAAAAATCGATTCGGCATTGGCCGCAATTCCGGTTGTGATCACAGGCAGCTATATGGGAACTGGCGCTGCGGAGGTAATCCATTACCATTTGGGACAGAGGCCCAAGCTACTGATTTTGAGCACAAAAAACAACTTTTCTGGCAATACCCATGACTGCTTTCTGGTCGCTGTGGAGGGCATTATGATCAATTTCAACAGCGCGGGTGGTCAATCGGCCAGATACAATGCCTGGCTGACGTTTGACGACAATGGCTTTTCCATCGATCATAGCCAAAACGATATCGTTCTGGGCTATAACCGGGAAGGCTATGAACAGGTCTATTGGGCGCTTTGTTGATATAGAACAGGCCCCCGCTCCATGAGCGGGGGCCTGTTTCATTCTCTCAGGACCGTCTAGATTCTTATTTCACAGAAACAGTGTAGACCTGAGTTGTGGTGTCCTCGGCGGTGACAGTGATAGAACCGTTTCCCCAAGAACTAGAGGTATAGGTAAGGGTCACAGCGGCGCTGATGGAAGCAGCGTCATCATTGGCAACCGCACTGACGGTAATCTGATCGCCCTCAGCGGGAGTACCAGTCACCGTGACTTTGATCGTGTGACCGCTGTTATCGATGTCGCTGGGCTCAACCTTAACATCGGTAATGTTATCGCCCTTAACCTTGGTAGCAGTAGCCGACTTCACGGTCTTGTCGCTGCTGCGGGTATCCGGCATGGAGATAACGGAGATCAACAGAACCTCGCCGTCGTCCACATAGGCGGTGGCGGTAACGGTTCCACGCTTCATAGCGGCCTGCAGCTTGGACAGGCTATCGATCTTGTTGGTGTAGGCACTGTTGTCACGGTTAGAGCCAGTACGGGCATCCACAACCTGGAGGTCAGCGGACAGAGCAATGTCGTTCAGCTTGTTGCTCAGAGCGCCAGCACCGGTGAAGGAGATCAGCTCATTGTTGTAGATGCTGTCAATGGTGGTGTCGGGGATGAAGCCGGTCTCATCGTCGTAGTTGGAGCCGGAAACAGTGACACCGGAGGCAATCACATCGAGCTCGTACACACCGTTCTTATCAATGCTATAGGTATAGAAGCCCTCGGCGCCAGCCTGGTCAATCGTAACGGTCTTGCTGGAGCCATCCATGAAGTACACAGTGGCCTCATAGCCGTCCTTCACCTCAGTGGAAGAGGCGCCGGTCAGATACAGCACGGAGTCGGTGTTGGTCACGCCGTTGGAAATATTATCGTCGGCCACAATGACCACACTGGCCTCGTAGGAGGAGCCGGACTTGGTCGCGATCAAGAAGGCATCCTTGCCGCTGGCAATACGGGCGCTGCCGGTGTAGGTCTCCACACTCATGTCGGCAGTAGTACCGTCCACGTCCACCAGGATAAACTTGGTGTCCTTGGTAATGTACGCCTTGGCAGGAGAACCACCGTTCAGGGAAATAGAGCCAGAGCTGGAGTTCACAGATGCATTCAGGCTGTTGCCGCTGTTCACGTAGAAATCGCCAGCGGCCGCGGTGTCATACTTCACAGCGGAGAGCTTATCGTTGTTAGCCTTGGGGTCAGCAACCGTGGTAACGGTGGAACCGTTCGCAACAGTATCACCATTGGCGTTCTTACCGGAGGAATCCTTGGCATCTTTGTCGGTAAAGGTGTAGAGGCCGTCAACCTTCTGGAAAGTATCAGCCGCCGCATCCTTGCCAAAGGTGTTCACATAAGTGGTAGCCTCAATCTCGATCTCGGACTTAGCGCCGTTCAGGTCCACAACCTGAGCATAGAAGGTGGAGGAACCATTGGCGGCCTTGGTGTAGTAGGTGCCGTAGACATAGTACACATCGTCCAGCTTGACAGCCTCAGCACCCTCGATGCCCATGACATAGTCCTCGGCAGTCAGGTAAGCCACGTAGTTGGACTCGTCAAAATCAAAGCTGCTGACGGAGTTGGCATCCTTGTTGCCGCTAATGGTGTACTTGGTGCCATCCACAGTAACAGTCTTGTTGGCCTTATAAGCGGTGACAGGGCCCTCGACCGTCTCAGCCACGTAGGAAGCCACAATCTCGTCGTCGCCATTCAGGGCAATCGCAAGGTAGGTATCCTCGACATAGCTGCCGGCGGCGTAACCGTTAATGTCAGTGTTGTTGTAGGTGCCGTCGCCCACAGAGGCATCACCCAGATCCACCAGGGACACATAGGCGTCGACGTCGTTCTTGGCATCGGCGCTGCTCACGTCGGTGTCCACGTCGTCAATCTTGGCCAGAGTATAACGGGCAACCGCAACGGTAGTCACCTTGCCGTTCGTACGGAAGATCTCCACCACGTCACCGGCCAGCAGAGCGTCGGTAGAGTTGGCAGAATCGCCGTTCAGATAGTAATCAACGCTACCGATATCGGAGCTCTTCAGATTGAAGTAGTCGCTGCTGGTCAGGACGGTACGCATGGTAGCGGAATCGTCAGGGTTAACAACGGTGGTGTCATCCGCGCTCTTGGCGTAAGTACCGACCTCATCGCCGTCGTTCTTCCACACGTTGGCAGGGCGGCCCAGATCGTCATTGCCCTTGCTATCCATCGTCAGGTCGGAGAAGTACTTCTCGCAGAACTGCTGCACCTTGTCCTGGTCATCAGTGACCACACGATAGTCGTCGCTCTGGTTATTAACAACCTTCTCGGGAGCAGAAGCACCCACGATGACCTGCATACCGTCAGAGCCGATGACGGTGGTACCCTTGTTGCTGTAGCGCACCATGTCGGCGGTCAGAGTCTGGAAGGCCATCTGAGCAGCCTGCTCACGGGTCATATTGTCGGCCAGCACAATGCCCTTGGGGGCGATACCGGCGTTCACCGCGTCGGCAGCCACGTTAATGGCCCAGTCGTTACCCACATACTCAGCGACCTTGGCATCATAACCAAGGGCCACCAGCAGCATCTTAGCAAAAGCCAGGCCGGTCAGCTTGCCCTCGGGGTCAAAGTTGCCGTTGCCGGTGCCGGCCAGGATGCCCTGCTGCACACAGTAGCCGATGTAGCCGGCGGACCAGCGGTCAGCGGCAACATCCTTAAAGGTAGTGGAGTTGGTGGTCAGCTTGTTGGCATCCTCCTCGCCCAGCAGCATGACAGCCACGATCTTGGCGGCCTGCTCACGGGTCAGGATGCCGGTGGGATTGAAGTCACCCTTATCGGTGCCCTCAAAAACCCCGATAGCGGTCATTACGTCAACCGCCTCGGTGTTGGTGATTTCATCGGAATCGTTGAAATCACCGCTCACAGCGGAGGCACCGGTAACCATCATGCCGACAAGCATGGCGGAAGCCAGAACCAGGCTGAGAGTGCGCTTGAGGTTTCTCATGTTTGGAATTCCTCCTTCTAAATTTTGAGCTTTCGGGGCATCCTACTCACGACTGCGCGTTTCAGTCAAGTATAACGCCCCTTTCAGGGGAGGAAACAATGCACATTTCGAGGGATAGAGATATAAAAGGCGGGGAAACAGAATCAAAAGGTTGCTATGGTAGACGTTTGGTAGACAATACGGGAGCGGGAAAAGTGAAAACGCCTTGGAACCCAAAGGATTCCAAGGCATTTCTGGTAGACTTTTGGTAGAACGGTTTTTAAAACACGGCTGAGATATTGTCAATCGTCTTGATCTGCAAAAAATGGTACGGTTTACTTGTGATATATATTTGAATGCGATATACTTTAGAAAAGTAGTAAAAAAAGGAGGTATCACTATGCCCAAAACCCCGTGGGCCGACCGCTATCGGGCAGCTCCCACCAATAAGAGCAACGTTATGCGGACGATCATTCTGGAGGGCCCCATCAGCCGTGCTGCGCTTGCAAAACGGGTTGGGCTGAGCCTTCCCTCCGTCATGACCATCACGGAAAATCTGATTAACCGCGGTCTGGTGAGAGCTGTGGGAAAGGGAAAGAGCAGCGGCGGAAAACCGCCGGAATTGTTAAGCGTGGTGCCCGAAAGCGAATATTATATGGGGGTGGATATTGGCCGTGGGACCATACGACTGGTGCTGATGAATTTGGCGCAGAAGGTAGTATACGGAACCATGGTGGAAACGGGGGAGGTCCAGCCTGTTGAAGCATTTGTGGACCGGTTGTGCGAGCGGATTCAGAGCAGTCTGCTGGAATCCGGAGTTGCACTGGATCGGTTGGCCGGAGTGGGGGTGGCGATGCCCGGCCTCATCGAGCGGGATACCGGGCATATTCTCTTCTCCCCGGACTTTGGCTGGAGCGATATTCCGCTTCAGAGCTGGCTTCAGAGCCGGCTGTCCTACCCCGTGTTGGTCGAAAACGCCAATCGGGCACTGGCACTAGCGGAGAGTGGCTGGCGCGGGGATGGCGGAGAGAGCGGCACCCATACCGTTTTATGTGTCAACATTGGACACGGTATCGGTGCAGCTCTGATGCAGAACAATCAGCTCTACTACGGCAGCAGCGGCACCAGCGGTGAGCTGGGACACATCACTGTCTGCAAAGACGGTCCGCTCTGCGCCTGTGGAAACTCCGGCTGCCTGGAGGCGGTAGCTTCTGGTGAGGCCATTGCCCTGCAGGCCAGAGACGCCGTTTGCAGTGGTCTCCCTACCAGCCTGCGGGAGCGGTGCGGCGGCGCATCGGAGCGGATTGACGCCAAGCTGGTCTTTGAGGCGGCGGCCAAGGGAGATGCGGTAGCCCTCTCGATTGTGGACAAGGCTACTGACTATATCGGAATCGGACTGGCCATGGCGATCAATATCCTGGATCCGGACTGTATCGTTTTGTGCGGAGGCCTGACAAGAAACGGTCCGCTGTTTTTCGACCGGGTAGCCCATAGTATGCAAATGCGGCAGATGCGGCAGGCGGGACGCCATGTGACGCTCCGTTTGGGAACCCGCGGCGACTATGGAACGGCCATTGGGGCGGCCCATATTATCTCTTACAACGGCTGGCGGGTGCCAAGACTTGAGCATTACTATTGATTCCGGCGGATCAGACCAGGGGCGGCATTTTTGCTAAAATGCCGCCCCTGATTTTATGCTATATTCAAAAACCTTTCGGTATAATATACAAAAGGTTTTCAGATGCATCATTCGAAACGCCAAAAATAGAAAAGAGGGATTGACATTTCTTATGCATAGCGCTACAATTGCCTCGTTAAGTTAGTTAACTTAACTTAGTATAAAAGGATAAGAGCGTTGGGGGTATTTTAAAGGGGAATGGGCAGAGGAAAAGGAGTTTTCACGTGCGTGTTGATAAATTCACTTTAGCTTTGATGAACCGGAGGCTGGTGCTGAAAACAATCTGGGAGAGAGGCGCTATCAACAAGGCTGAGATCGCACGCCGGACGGGGCTGAGCCTGCCGACCGCAATCAAGATCACAGATGAGTTGTTGGACAACCGTATTGTACGCTCCTGTGGGAGGCAGGAGGGCGCGTCCGGAAAGCGCCCCGAAATGTATGAGTTTGCTGGGGACTGCTATTACAGCGTCGGGATCGACTTTGCTCCAACCGTGCTGAGGGCGCTTGTGATGGATCTCAATGGAATGCCTGTTGCAAAGGCAAATCGTCCCATTCCGGTACCGGAAGATGCCGACGCGGTCATTCAGACCGCCGCAGAGCTGATTGACCAGCTATTGCGCGAGAGCGGTATCCCGCTCCACCGGGTCCTGGGCGTTGGGGTGGGTGTGCCGGGGATTCTGGACCTGGACCAGGGAAGGGTACTCTTTTCCCCTAATTTTCATTGGGAGGATGTAGCGCTTTTGGAGCCGCTGGGGCGGCTGCTTTTACAACGGACCAGTATCCGCTGGCCTATGCGGCTGGAGAACTCCAACCGGGCTATGGCGCTGGGGGAGCAATTCTTTGGTTCAGGTGTGGGGTATCACTATTTTATCTGCATCAACCTTGGCTATGGCATCGGCGCAGCGGCCATTGAAAACGGAGAGCTGTGCGTCGGTGCCTCTGGGACATCAGGGGAGCTGGGCCACATCACGGTGGAGAAGGATGGGCCGCTGTGTACCTGCGGCAACAACGGCTGCCTGGAGGCGGTAGCCTCCGGGCGAGCGATCGCCCAGCAGGCCCGTAACCTGATTTCCAGCGGAGTCAAAACCCGTATTCTGGAGTTGGCAGGCGGCAATATTGAGCGGGTGGAGGCCAAGACTGTGTTCGCTGCCGCCCGGGAGCAGGATGTGGCCGCACTGGACTTGGTTAGGAGGGCGGGAGAATACATCGGCATCGGCATTGCCAGCTACATAAATCTGCTGGATCCCGAGAAGATCGTACTGGCCGGCGGAATGTCAAATGAGTCGCTTTTAATCGAACAGATCCAAAAAGTGGTCAAGATCCGCCGGATGCGCTTTGCCGGGCGCAGGGTCAAGCTGCGGGTGTCCAATCTGGGTGAGTATGGGACGGCAATCGGCGCGGCGGCCATTCAGTTGAAGACCCTGCTGAGGCAGGGGGGCTTATCGCTGACAAAAGAACAGGAGGAGGCTGTATGAGCGAGTATCGGTTGGAGGTACGGGGTGTGACAAAGGTCTTTCCCGGAACCCGGGCGCTGGATCAGGTACAGCTCCAGGTGCGGCCTGGCGAGGTTCACGCGCTGTGCGGCGAGAATGGTGCCGGGAAATCTACCCTCATGAACATCATCGGCGGCGTGTTTCCGCCCACGGAGGGCGAGATCTTGTTTGAAGGCGCGCCTATTGCCCCCAGGAGTCCCAAAGAAGCCCAGGATATCGGCATAGGCTTTGTTCATCAGGAATTGAGCCTGTGCCCCCACCTGACGGCGGCGGAGAATATCTTCATCGGGCGTCTGCCCCACAAGGGGGGAATGATTGATTTCAAACGCCTCTGGGCGGATGCCGACATGGTTCTGAAGCAGTTCAACGCCAATTTTCCCAGCAGCGCGCTGGTCAGTGAGCTGACTGTCTCTGAACAACAGATCATTGAGATTGCGAAGTCGGTTTCACTCAACTGCAAGCTGCTGATTCTGGATGAGCCAACCTCCTCCCTCACGGAAAAGGAGACTGCCCGGCTCTTTGATTTGGTAAAGGAATTGAGCGGTAGGGGAATCAGCATTCTCTACATCTCCCACCGCATGGCGGAAATCTTTGAAATCTGCGACCGGGTCACTGTGTTCAAGGATGGTACCTATGTCACTACCATGGACACCGGAGATATCTGTGCAGACGATATCATCCGCGCTATGGTGGGCCGTGAGCTGGGAAATCTCTACCCAACCAAGAGCAGCTGTATCGCAGCGGACGATCCGGTTCTGGAGGTCAACGGCCTCACCGGCAGTATCTTCCGCGAAGTCAGTTTTGCCCTGCGGCGGGGGGAGATCCTGGGTTTTGCCGGGCTGGTGGGCGCGGGACGGAGCGAGGTTATGCGCGGTCTGTGCGCCATTGATCCCATCCGTTCCGGCCAGGTAGTGCTCAACGGCAGGCCCTGTGCCTTCCACACCTACCGTGACGCTGTGGATGCAGGCATCTGTTACTTGACCGAGGACCGCAAAACCCAGGGCCTGTTTCTGGAGATGAGTATCAAAAACAATATGTCCAGCGCCAACATGAAGGGAGTCTCCCATGGCATTTGGCTGGACGACAAGCTGGAGCGAAGCTTGGCCAACGGATTTGTAGAGCAACTGGCCATCAAAATTCCGGGCATTGAATACCCCATCAGCAGCCTGTCCGGCGGCAATCAGCAGAAGTGCCTGATCGGGAAGTGGCTTTCTCTGGCCCCAAAGGTCATCATCATGGATGAGCCCACCCGCGGCATTGACGTGGGTGCAAAGCGGGAGATCCACGCGCTTCTGCGTCAACTGGCAGAGAGCGGCGTCGGTGTGATTGTGGTATCCAGTGAGCTGCCTGAGGTCATCGGCGTGTCCGACCGGGTGGCAGTCATGCACGAAGGGTGCTTGGCGGGCTTCCTCGAGGGCGAAGAGGTGAGGGAAGAGAATATCATGAAGCTTGCCTCCGGCGAGCAGCTTGCGGAAAAGGAGTTGCGGCAATGAAACAGAAGAGCGAGATAAAGCGGACGGGACCGGAGCTTTTGAAGCGGTTGCTCCGACAGCGCGAGATGAGCGTATTTCTCATTATTTTGCTTGTGGTGGCCATCGTGGCCATCGTCAATCCAAAGTTCATCCAGCCCTCCAACATGAAGAGCATCGCCCTGAGTGTGGCCACCGACGGCCTGCTCTCCATCGGACTGACCCTGGCTCTGATTCTGGGAGGCATTGAACTGAGCGTGGGCGGCGTGGCCGCCATGACGTGCGTCATTGCCGGCCAGATGGCTTTGATGGGGGTCAACATCTGGGTGGCCTGCCTGGCTGCTCTGGCTGCGGGAGCCATATGCGGACTGTTCAACGGCTTTATGGTCAGCAAGGTGGGACTGCCGCCTTTCATCGTTACCCTGTCCATGATGAACCTCTCCCGCGGTGTGGCCTACATTATCACCACAGGCTCCCCCCTGTCGGTGTCCGGCTATCTGCCGGACAGCTTCCGCTTTCTGGCCACCGGCGATGTATTCGGCATCCCCGTGCTGTTCCTGATCTTCCTGCTGGTCACCGTGGTGGCCCTTATCTTTACCAAGAAGTCCAATGCCTGCCGTAACATCTACTATGTGGGCAGCAATGAAAATGCCGCCAAGCTCTCCGGTATCAATGTAGACCGGGTCAAGATCTTCGTCTATGTGGTCATCGCCTTGCTCTCAGCACTGGCCGGTATCCTTTCTCTCGCACGCTTCAATGTTGCCACCCCTGAGCTGTCCAAGGGCGCGGAAACCACCGCTATCTCTGCCGCGGTCATCGGCGGCACCTCCATGACCGGCGGACTGGGCGGTATCCTGGGCACATTTCTCGGCATTTTCCTGCTGAAGATTGTGGACTCTGCCCTGGTTATGATGAATGTGTCCGTCTACTGGCAGGATTTCGTCCAGGGCGCTATCCTGGTCATCGCCGTTACCATCGACTATATGAGCCACCGAAAAAGCGGCAACAGCTTCCTCCAGCGCATGCTGGGCCTGGGGCGCAGGAAACCTGCCCTGCGGCCGTAATCCGTGATCCGGCGCCCGGCGCGGGCGCAGGCAATACCGCCAAGAAAAATAAAAGGAGGAACCCACAATGAAAAAGGCACTGGCACTTATTCTTGCACTGGCGCTCTCCCTGTCCCTGTTCGGCTGCTCCCCGGCCGAAGCACCCGAAGACTCCCCCAACGCTGGAGGGGATGGCACGCAGGCTTCGGCCGGAGCGTTCGTCGGCAACGAAAGCGACGAGTACTACATGGTCAGTTTCCTGTCCGGCATCGATTACTGGAAGCACTGCTTTGAGGGCATGGAGGATGCTGGAAACGCCTTGGGTGTTACTACCAAGTATACCGGCCAAACCGACTCTGATGTGGCCGGTCAGGTGGCTGTTCTGGAGCAGGTCATTGCCCAGAGTCCCAAGGGCATCGCAGTCACCTGCGTGAACTCCACCGCCCTGGCGGATACCATCAACTCTGCCAAGGAGCAGGGGATCTCTGTGGTGTGCTTTGACTCCGACTCTCCCACCTCCGACCGCTCCTCCTACCTGTCCACCGGCAATTCCGAAGCCGGCCGCATTGCCGCTGAGTACCTGGTACCCCTGTGCGGAGGGGAGGGTAAGATTGCCGTCCTCTATACCGTGGGCGCCGAGAACAGCGAAAGCCGTGTTCAGGGCTTTGAGGCCTGGTGCGCCGAAAACGCCCCTGGCATCGAGATCGTGAAGGTTAACGACGCCGGAGACACCACCGCTGCCACCGACAACATGTCGGCGGCCCTGCAGGCCAACGATGACCTGGTAGGCCTGTTCTGCGTGGACGGTATCGCCGGTACCGCTGGCCCTACCGCCGTGGCTGAGTCCGGCAAAGATCTGCGTGTGCTGGCTTTCGACGTGGACACCACCGTGCTGGACAAAGTGAAAAACGGTGAGATTGACGCCACTGTTGCCCAGGGGATGTATAACATGGGCTTCTGGAGCATGATGTTCCTCTATACCGAGGCCAACGGCCTGTCCGCCAAGGCGCTGCCCCAGAACGTGGACACCGGCGTTACCATCGTGACCAAGGAGAACGTGGACGAGTACTACCCAAAATAAAAGGGCAGCCCTCTGATACCATGCCCGCAGGACAGAGCCACACGCCCTGCTCCTGCGGGCCCTTTTTGTGGAAACGAAGTGTACCCCCTCCGGCATTTACTGCCCAGCACCCAGCCTGCTTGTGCCGGAGCCCAATTCTCTGGAAACAAAATCAAAAGGAGTGAATGAAATGAAGCACTTTGATTATTTTGCCCCCACCGAGATCATCTTCGGCGCCGGCCGCGTCACCGAGGCGGGGGCCCTTGCTGCCCGCTATGGGAAAAAGGCCATGCTGGTGACCGTCCCCGAGTTCCCTGCGGTGGCAGAACTGTACGCCAAGGTCAAAAAAAGCCTGGCTGACGCAGGTGTGGCCTGTGTGCACTATGACGGCGTGATCCCAAACCCAACCACTGAACTGGTCACCAGAGGAGCGGAGCTGGCAAAGGCCGAGGGGGTGGATGTGGTGATCGGTTTGGGCGGCGGCTCCTCCATGGATACCGCCAAGGCCATTGCTGTGGAGGCCACCCATCCCGGTACCGCCTGGGATTACAACTGCCACACCGCAGGCCCAACGGAGCAGACGCTGCCCATTCTGGCCATCAGCACGACCGCCGGCACCGGCAGCCAGACCACCCCATGTGCCGTCATTACCAAGACCAGTGCCAAGGACAAAAGCGCTATCTGGAACAAGAATATTTTCCCCCGCGCAGCCATTGTAGATCCCGAGGTTACCCTTTCCCTGCCCGCCAGCGTAACTGCGCAGACCGGTTTTGATGCCTTCTGCCATAATTTTGAGGCATATCTCTCCGTCAACACCAACCCGCTGGTGGAGTGCATGGCCCTGGATGCCATCCGTATTATCGCCGCATACCTCCCCAGGGCGCTGGCCGACGGCTCCGACCTGGAGGCCCGCAGCCAGATGGCCTGGGCCGACACCTTGGGCGGTCTCACCAACGCATCCGCCGGTGTCACTTTGCCCCACGGCCTGGGCATGCAGATCGGCGGCCACTGTCCCCATGTCACCCACGGCCAGTCTCTGGCAGTCTTCTATCCCGCTTTTACCCGGTATACCTATCCCGCCGCTGAGCACAAGTTCGCCACGGTAGGCCGGATCTTCGAACCCTCCCTGGAGCGGGAGAGCGATGCTGTGGCCGCGGAGAGAAGCTGCGATGCCATTGACTGCTTTCTTAAGAGGATCGGCCTTTGGATCAACTTCCGGGAGCTGAACGTGACCAAAGAGGATATCCGGGAGATTGCAGACTGCGGCCAGGTACTGGGCGACTATGCCAACAATCCCCGTGTCGCCACCATTCCAGAGATGTATGAGCTGCTCATGAGCTGCTACGACCGCAAATAGGGGGAGGGTGGTATTATGACGGAGACTGGCATCCTGAACCGGGATATTGCGGCCGAACTGGCCCGGATGGGACACACCGACCGGCTGCTGATCGCTGACGCCGGTCTGGCTATCCCGGACAGCACCAGGGTAATCGACCTCTCGCTGGCGGAAAACGTCCCCACAGCGGTAGATGTGCTCAAGGAGCTGCTCAAGCACTTCAGTGTGGAGGGTATCATTCTGAGCCAGGCCACCCTGGATGTGAGTCCCAGCCGCGAGCGGGAGTTCAAGGCATGTTTTCCACCTGAGCTGCCCTGCCAGGTGGTCGGCCATCCCCACTTTCGGGACGAACTGACACGCCAAGTAAAATTTGCCATCCGTACCGGGGACTTTACCGCCAACAGCAACATCATACTCATCAGTGCTGGCGGCCCCCGGTGGTACTGTGAAAAGAGTTGAGGAGGAAAAGGCATGCTGCAGCAGGTTATGACAGCCCCGGGGGTCATTGAATTCCGAGAGGTTCCAATCCCTGAGCCAAAGGCCGGTGAGGTACTGGTCAAAATCATGCGCATCGGCGTGTGCGGCTCGGATATCCATGTCTATCACGGTGAACACCCGTTTACGAAATATCCCGTCACCCAAGGCCACGAGGTATCGGGGGAGATTGCCGCGCTTGGAAAGGGAGTCACCAGCCTCCGGGTGGGACAGCGTGTCACCATCGAGCCACAGGTGGTATGCGGCAGGTGCTACCCCTGCCGCCATGGCAAATACAATCTCTGCGAGGAACTCAAGGTGATGGGGTTCCAGACCACTGGTACCGCCAGCGAATTTTTTGCGGTGGATGCGGCTAAGATTACTCCGCTTCCCGACACAATGAGTTTTAATGAAGGGGCTATGATCGAGCCGCTGGCTGTGGCCGTTCATGCAGCTAAACGCTTTCCGGAGCTGGCGGGCGCCAAAGTGGCCATTTTGGGTTCCGGCCCCATCGGTATTCTGCTGGCCCAGAGCTGCAAGGCTCTGGGGGCGGCCCAGGTGCTCATTACCGATATCTCCGACGCCCGGCTGGAGCTGGCCCGGAGCTGTGGGGCGGACTTCGCAGTGAACACTCGGACACGTAATTTTGGTAAAGTCATGGTAGAGTGCTTCGGTCCGGACAAGGCGGATGTTATTTACGACTGCGCAGGCAACGATACCACCATGGGACAGGCTATCCAGTATGCCCGCAAGGGCAGCAAGCTGGTTCTGGTCGCAGTATACGCAGGAATGGCCCATGTGGATCTGGCCCTGCTTAATGACCACGAGCTGGATCTGGACAGCACCATGATGTACCGGCATGAGGACTATGTGGACGCCATCCGTCTGGTCAGTGAGGGGAAAATCCAGCTCAAGCCCCTGATGAGCCGGCACTTTGCCTTCGGGGACTATCAGAAAGCCTATCAATACATCGATGCCAACCGGGAGGCCACCATGAAGATCCTGATCGATGTAGCTCCTTGTGAAGAATGACCAAGGGGCAGGGCGGGCGGCAGGAGCCGCCCGCCGCGCTGATATGAGGTGAATACATGTATGACATAGTAGCACTGGGCGAGAGTTTGATCGACTTTACGCCCGCCGGCATCAATGAGATGGGAATGCCTCTGTTCAGCCAGAACCCGGGCGGTGCGCCGGCCAACGTACTGGCTATGGCATCCAAGCTGGGCAGAAGCACCGCCTTTGTGGGCAAGGTGGGCCGGGATGCCTTTGGCCGCTTTCTTCAGGAGCACATGGAGAAAGCCGGTATTGACTGCTCCGCCCTGCGACGGGATGACCGGGTGCCCACGACCCTTGCCTTTGTCCAATTGGATGAGTACGGCGACCGCTCCTTCTCCTTCTATCGAGATCCAGGGGCGGATGTGATGCTCCGGCCGGAGGAGGTGGATGACACCCTGTTGGAGGGGTGCCGGATATTCCACTTTGGCTCCGTCTCCCTCACCAAGGAGCCTTGCCGCGGAACCACCCTGTGGGCCGCACGGAGGGCCAGGGAGGCGGGGGCTCTTATCAGCTATGATCCCAACTACCGTCCTTTCCTTTGGCCTAGTGTGGAAGCTGCGCGCCGCGCGCTCTGTGCCGCCCTGGAGCTAACGGATATACTGAAGGTGAGCGAAGAGGAGATGTGTCTGCTTACCGGAGAGAGCACCCTGCCTGGTGGGGCCGAAAAGCTTCAGGCTATGGGACCGTCTGCGGTCTTTATTACCCGGGGCAAGGAGGGGGCGTATTTCCGCACACCGTCAGGGGAGGGGGCTCTGCCCGCCTTTCCCGTAAACGCCGTGGATACCACAGGGGCAGGAGACGCCTTTTGGGGCGCCCTGCTTGCGCAGATCCCAGGCCGGGGCCGGACCGCACTGGAGGCGCTCACCCTGGAGGAGTGGGTATCCGCCACCCGTGTCGCCAATGCTGCGGGCGGCCTGACAACAACCGCCAAGGGCGCCATTCCTGCCATGCCGGATTCAGCCGCCATCCAGGCCTGTGTGCAGGCTATGGACCGCTGTGCTTTTCACGCCTGATACTTTCAGAATTTTGTTTTGCCTGTTGAGTACCTATGTCCGGGCGCGGTGCCGCTGCATATGCTGATATGGGCGAGTGCCCAACTATGCTATAAAGGGGTCGTGCCAGTTGTTATGAATATTTATCGGCCGAACGGCCATTTTGATGAGCAGGTGCAAAGAACGGTGTGTTGTCCGGTCTGCTGCCCTGTACCAGGGCCGGTAGGGCCGCCAGGCCCGACGGGCCCGCAAGGCATTCCGGGTAGTCCGGGCCCTACTGGTGCTGTGGGACCGACGGGGCCGCAGGGCAGAGACGGAGCGCCAGGGAGTGCGGGGCCCGTTGGAGCCACCGGGCCGACGGGCCCGGCCGGACCCATGGGGGCTACAGGCCCAGCTGGGACAGCGGGTGAGACCGGCCCTACCGGGCCGCAGGGTCCCTCCGGACCGACGGGGCCGCAGGGCAGAGACGGAGCGCCAGGAAGTACGGGGCCTGTTGGAGCAACCGGGCCGGCTGGTCCTACCGGCCCCACTGGTCCAACTGCCGCTGCGGTGGGCTGCGCCTGTGTTCAACAGATGCGGAATGTGCTCCAGCAGCTCATCCAGCTCTATCCGAATGATAATGCGGTAGTCGCTATGGATAGCGGAAATAACAGCAGTGGTCGCCTCGGTTCGCTGCTCCCTGCCGGGCCGAATGCCGGACTGCTCCAGCTAGTCAACAGCCAGGGGGTGCCTCAGGAGGCTGTCTCCATCTGTCGTATTGCCTCGGTGCGCATTACCAGTGCCTCCTATAACAATGCCATCACCTATCTGCCCGTACCGGTTCCACCTCCCACGGGATGCGATGCCGACTGTGAGGCTGCCATCCGGTCCTATTTGCCGGTGGGCACAACCGGCGTCGCCATCAATGCCGGAGGGCAGACCGTGGCCAATGGAAGTATTATACGCAATGAATTTGGGATGGTGGTTGTGGTAGGGCCCAACAGCAGCGACCCTGCTTTTGTCTCCACCTGCAAAGCGGAAATCATCAATCAGTAGAGCGCGGCTCTGTGCAGCGCTCTGATTTCGGGCGGCGGCTTGTAAAAAACAGGCCGCCGTCCGTCTGCTTCTGTTGTATACATGTTTCTGAGCCTGTGGATACACGCATCAGCTTGTTCTCTAAATCAGGTATGAAAAAACCAAGGCTGCAAAACACTATCCCCAAGACATGAATTGGGGAGGAAAGCATATGAAATCAGTGTGGGAACAGACCGGAGAGCACAGGGATTTTGCCCCCCTAAAGGGGGATATTTCCACCGATGTCCTCATTATCGGGGGCGGTATGGCGGGCATCCTGTGCGCCTATCTGCTGCACGGCGCCGGAGTACCCTATGTTCTGACGGAAGCGGAAACGGTGTGCGGCGGTATCACAAAGAATACCACCGCTAAAATTACCATTCAGCATGGCCTTATCTATGACAAGCTGCTGCGCAGATTCGGCATCGGCCGGGCGGGACAGTACCTCTGCGCCCAGAAGGCGGCTCTGCAAAAATACCGGGAGCTGTGTTCTGGTATGGACTGTGATTTTGAGGAAAAAGATGCCTATGTCTATGCGTTGGAAGAGCAAAGAAAGCTGGAACAGGAGCTGTCGGCCATGGAAAGGCTGGGCTTCCACGGGGACTTTGTGGAGCATCTTCCACTTCCCTTTCCTGTGGCTGGCGCTGTCAGGGTGCACAACCAGGCCCAGTTTCATCCCCTGAAGTTCGTCTGCTGCCTTGCAAAGGGCCTGCACATCTATGAGCACACGCCGGTGCGGGAGCTGATTGGCACGACAGCCGTGACGGACAGCGGTAAAGTGGCGGCAAAGGCGGTGATCGTGGCCACACACTTCCCGTTCCTCAACAAACACGGCAGCTATTTTCTAAAGCTGTATCAGCACCGCTCCTACGTCATTGCCCTGGAAAACGCCCCGGATGTGGACGGTATGTATGTGGATGAGGCGCAGGAGGGGATGTCATTCCGAAACGCACGGGATTTGCTGCTGGTGGGCGGCGGCGGGCATCGCACGGGAAAGCGGGGCGGAGCATGGAGGGAGCTGAGGGAGTTTGCCCGGCGGTATTATCCGGGTGCTACAGAGAAGTACCAGTGGGCTACTCAGGACTGCATGAGTTTGGACGGCGTCCCCTATATCGGCCCTTATTCTTCCTCCACATCAAACTTATATGTAGCTACCGGGTTTAACAAATGGGGAATGACATCTTCTATGGTATCCGCCATGCTATTGAGTGACCTTGTGCAGGGGAAGACCAACCCTTTCGCAGAGGTGTTTTCGCCTTCCCGCACAGTCCTCCGCCCTCAACTGGTCGTCAATGGATTTGAGGCGGCCGTCGGCTTGCTGGCCCCCACAACCAAGCGATGTCCCCATATGGGCTGCGCGCTGAAATGGAATTCCCAGGAGCACACCTGGGACTGCCCATGCCATGGCTCCCGCTTTACGAAGAAGGGAAAATGCATCGATAATCCGGCCACAGGCGATCTGACATCATGCTAGAGCAAAAAATTGCCCGGTATTGCAAAGAATATTGTCCTAGTGCGGTAGCAATGGACGGCTGGGTGCCATCCCATTCCCGCAGGCAGAGGGGATACCAATAAAAACTGCGGACGAAAATGCTCCGGTTCTTCAGAGCGAGTAGGAGCATTCAGGTGGGTACGCCCGAAGTCCGAGCAAGGAGTCCCTTCTCTAGAGGGCGAGCACTCGCACGAAGCCCGATTGGCCGTATGCGGCACCCAGTCTATACAAAAAGCAGGCTTTCCGCGGCAGCGGAGAGCCTGCTTTTTGGCATATGCATACGAAAAAGATACAGCATTTCGCTGAAGCGGCCTTCTGGCCCGCGGCGCTTTTGCGCCGTGCAAGTGTTTTGGCCGAAGGCCAAAACCTTGGTGCAGGCGGAATTCACTTCCGCCGGGCATGTGAAGTCCTCACGGTATCCATAAAAATAACCACACCGAAAGGTGTGGTTATTTTTATGGTACGCCCGAAGGGACTCGAACCCCCAGCCTTCAGAACCGGAATCTGACGCTCTATCCAATTGCGCTACGGGCGCGTCTGACACGTGATCATCAACGTGCCAGATTATTATAGCAATCTTTGCGCCGTTTGTAAAGAGAAATTTTTACTTTTCTTCGTCAGCGGTCAGGCTCAGCACGAACCGGGCGCCGGGAGTGCCGGAAAAGACCACCCAGCCGCCCTCCGGCAGGACGGCGGAGGTGTCGCCCCAGGCCCAGGAAGCGGCCACGGGCAGGCCGGCAGCGTCATAGACGGCGAAGCCGCCGTGCTCCGGCACCTGGACGGTCATGGTCTTGCCCGCCGCAGAACCCACCTGATACCAGCGGGCATAGCCGTCGGCCTGAATGGTGGACCAGGAGGAGGCACCGCCGAAGAGGGGCTCGGCTGCGGCGGAGTCCATATAGAGCCCTCCGCAGGTAGAGAGGTACTCCACACCGTTTCGCTCCGTCATGGTGATATTCTGCCAGTCCCGGCCGTAAAGCCCAGGGATCTGGGCCACGCCCTCGGCGCGGTCGGCGTCCAGGATGCGGTCAAAGACCATATAGCCGGGCATGTTCACCGGGTCGGTAGCCACGGCGGCGACCGGCAGGGCCAGGGGGTACTGGATGTTGGTATACTTCATGTTCAGGGCCAGGTAGAGCTTGCCGCTGCGGGCATCCCAGGCGGACTGAGCCTCCGGGGGCACCGGGTTGTCGGGGAGCTTCATGTAAATGTAAGACGAACTGGGCTGCTCCCCCAGGCCGGGGATGGAGGAGTAGGCCTTCTGCCAGAGGTAGGTCTGGCCGTTGTCCTCCTCCACGAATTTGAGCATCACCATCTGGTTCTCGTCCCGGAAGGAGCCGTCGCTGTAGTAGTACAGGGGCGCGTTGCCGGTGGAGAGGACGCCGTCGGCGGTCACGGTGAGCATAACCGCCGAGGTGGAGTCGCCGTACAGCCCGGCGTAGTCCATCAGCTCGGCGGGCATCTCCGCCCGCTCGGCGGCGGGAAGGGTGTGGGGCGTCTGATCCACCGCAACCCCCTGCTCGGCCAGGGCGGCAATGAGCATCTGGCTGGCCGCCATCTCGTTGTAGGTGCTGACGCCGCCGGAGGAGAGCACCGCCGCGGCCATATCATACTCGGGGATGACCACCAGCCCGGCGTGGTAGAGGATGGTGTCGCCCCCCTTGGTCACGGCCTGAATGCCGCTGTAGGCAAAGGGGTACCAGTGGACGCTGTCCCAGCCCAGGCCGTAGGAGACCACATCCTCGGTGTCCTCCGGCCAAATGCCCCGGGCGTACTCGTCGGCCATGGAGGCGGCAATGGCGTCCGCGCTGAGAATCCCGTCCTCACAGAACACCGCTCCGCCGAAGGCGGCCAGATCGGAGGCGGTGGCGTAGATGCCGCCGGTGCCGTGGACGCCCACGGTCTCGGCGGGGAGGGCGCGGGTCTCGTCCGCCCCGTAGTAGGTCTTGGCCAGCAGGCTCTGGTCGAAGTCCTCGCCGGGGAACCAGGTGTCCTCCAGCCCGGCGGGCTCCAGAATGGCCTGGCGCACGTAGTCGTCAAAGTCCATACCGCTGACCGCCTCCACCACCGGCTCGGCCAGGGTGAAGCCGTCGTTGCAGTAGACGCTGAACGCGCCGGGATCGGCCTTGAGGGTCTGGCTGGACAGCTCCTCCAGCAGGGTGTCGGCCGCCAGGGTGTCCGGGTCGTTGAGCAGGAAGCCGTTGGCGATGGTGGAGCCGGGCAGGCCCGACGAGTGGTTGAGGAGCATGCGCACGGTGATATCCGTATAGCGCCCGTCGGCCATGGTGAAGTCCGGCAGGTAGGCGGTCACCGGGGCGTCCAGCTCCACCTTCCCCTCGTCTACCAGCTTGAGGACGGCGGCGGCGGTGTAGGTCTTGCTCACCGAGCCAACGCCGTACAGAATGTCATCGGTGAGGGCGCGGTTCTCCGTGCGGGAATAATTTCCCGCGTGGCCGGTGAGGATGATCTCCCCATCCTGCCACAGGGCGTACTGGATGCTCTGGGCCCCGCCGGCCGTCAGGGCGGCCTGGGCGGCGGCCTGGGCGGTCTCCTCCAGCGCCGGTGCGGCCTCCGCCGCGCCGGCGGGCAGCGTGACCAGGGAGAGGGCCAGGGCCCCGGCGGTGAGCAGGGAACCGATTTGTTTCATGTCCAATTCCTCCTTTTTGCTTGGTTCCAAGAGAACCATACACCTTCCACGAAGTGGAAGGTCAAGCATCTTTTTTAGAATAGCATCCTTTTCCACCGGTGTACAGTTAAAATTTCCTTAACCCTCATGCCAGGCCCAGCAGGCGGGCGGCGGAGGCCACCAGGAAGCAGACCGCCATGCCGATGCCGGTGGGGATGGCGATGGAGAGCAGGGTCCACTTGGCGCTTTTCGTCTCCTTGCCGATGGTCAGGCAGGTGGTGGAGCAGGGCCAGTGCATCAGGGAAAAGAGCATGGTGCACACCGCCGTCAGCCAGGTCCAGCCATGGTCCACCAGGAGCTGCCGCAGGGCGTCCAGGCTGTCGAACTCCAGCAGGCTCCCGGTGGAGAGGTAGGCCATGATGATGATGGGAATCACGATCTCGTTGGCCGGGAAGCCCAGCAGGAAGGCCATGAGGATCACCCCGTCCAGGCCCAGCAGGCGGGCGAAGGGGTCGAGGAAGCCGGTGCACCAGTTGAGGATGCTGTCGCCCCCCACCTGCACGTTGGCGCACAGCCAGATCAGCAGGCCTGCCGGGGCGGCCACCGCCGCCGCCCGGCCCAGGACAAAGAGGGTGCGGTCCAGTACCGAGCGCACCACCACCTGCCCGATACGGGGCCGCCGGTAGGGGGGCAGCTCCAGGGTGAAGGAGGAGGGCACGCCGCGGAGAAGGGTGCCTGACAGGAGGCGGGATACCCCGAAGGTGAGGAATACCCCCAGCAGGATCACCCCGGTGAGGAGCAGGGCGGCCAGCAGTCCGCGGCCGGGGCCGCCGGATGTGCCCACAAAGAACATGGTGATGATTGCAATGAGGGTCGGGAATGGGCCACCGGGGGAAGGGCAAACACTCAGAGGCGGCAGAGGGTGAAGGCCAGGTCCGCCCCGTCCCAGTCGGCCCGCTGGAGGAGGATGCGGCACGCGGCGCGCTGTTCCTCCCGGGCCAGCTCCTCCAGCCGGGGGGCCAGGCGGGGAAACTGGGCGGAGAGGGCGTCCAGCGCCGCCTGATCGGCCGCCGCGCCGGACAGGTTGGGGCAGGAGCAGGCCGCCGCTCCCCGGCGCAGCTTGGCCCGGCAGATGTAGTCGTAAGCGCCGCCCTTCCGGGCCTTGGGAAGCAGCTTCTCCCCGCACCGGGCGCAGAACAGCAGGCCGGACAGCAGGGCCCGCCGGTTGTGCACCACCGGGGCCCGGTCCGGGGTGAGCAGCTCCTGAACGGCCCTCCACGTCGCGCCGGACACCAGGGCGGGGTGCCGCCCCAGGGCGATGATCCAGCGGTCCACCGGGTTACGGGGGGCGCGGCCGCCGGAGTAGTCCCGCTTCTGGTAGGCCAGCAGGCCCCGGCGGCCGTCGCAGTCCGCCCGGGGAAAGCAGAGGTCGGCCCCCAGGGCGGCAAAATAGTCCCAGGCGTCGCCGTCGGCGGCGCAGTACACCGGATTTTGCAGCAGCTCCCGCAGGCCGGGCAGGGAGAAGGGCCGCCCGGTGCGGGCGGTGATGCCCTCCTCCGCCAAGGCACGGGACAGGCCGCTGAGGCTCTGCCGGGCCAGAAACAGCCGGAAGATGGCCGCGGCGCGGCCCCACTCCGCGGGGTCGGGGACCAGCCGGCAGGCGGTGCGGGCGCGGCCGTCCACGATCACCTCCGCCGTCCGCTCCGCCCGGAAGCCGGTGGGGGTGGTACCCCCCAGCCACCGCCCCGTCCGGGCCAGCAGGCACATGTTGTCCCGCACCCGCTGGGCGATGGTCTCCCGCTCCAGTTGGGCGAAGACGCTGGCAATGTACATCATGGCCTTGCCCATGGGGGTGGAGGTGTCGAACTTCTCCCGGATGCAGAGGAAGGCCACCCCCCACCCCTCCAGCCGCCGGATGAGGTCGGCAAAGTCGCCCACGCTGCGGCTCACCCGGTCCAGCCGGTAGCACACCAGGGCCTCCGGCCGCGCCCGGCGGATGTCCTCCAGCATCCGGCGGAACTGGGGACGCTGGAAATCCTTTCCTGAGAAGCCCTCGTCCTCGTAGACCGCCACCTCCTCCGGCCTTACGCCGGGATAGTGGGCCGCCAGATAGCTCCGGCACAGCTCCACCTGGTTTTCGATGGACTCCCCCCGGCCGGTGAGCACCGACTTGCGGCTGTAGATGGCAAAGCGCATCCGCCACGCCCCCTTTCGCCCTATGTGTACGCGGCAGGAGTGGAAATATCCCCCTTGACAAAGGAGGTTTGTTCGGATAAACTAGTCTCAAGAAAGAGGTTTCTCTCAACAAACCAACCGTGAGGAGGTGCATGCAATGGAGGAGTATAAGCTGTTCGACGCGGAGTACCGGCTGATGGAGCTGGTGTGGAACCTGGAGCCGGTGAACTCCACCGCCCTGGCCCGCCGGTGCGAGGCGGAGCTGGGGTGGAAAAAGTCCACCGTCTTTAATCTGATCCGCAAGCTGGCCGGGCGGGGGTTCCTGAAAAACGAGCACGCCACCGTCACCGCGCTGGTGAAGCGGGAGCAGGTGCGCCAGTACGAGAGCGCGGCGGTGGTGGAGCGGGGCTTCGGCGGTTCCCTGCCCGCCTTCGTGGCCGCCTTCCTGCGGGAGAAGAAGCTTTCTCCGCAGGAGGCCGACGAGCTGCGGCGGATGCTCGACGAAAGCGAGGGGGGCCATGACTGAGCTGTTTCTGACGGTGCTTCAGATGAGCCTGATGGCCGCCGGGGTGGTGCTCATCGCCCTGCCCCTGCGGTGGCTGTTCCGGCGGCTCCGCCTGCCCGCCCTGGCCTGCGAGCTCCTGTGGCTGGTGGTGGCCGTCCGCATGCTCCTCCCCGTGGGACTGGTCACCGGCCCCTTTTCCGTGCTGGGCTGGCTCACCCCGGCGGTACAGGAGCAGACGGAGGCCCTGGCCCGGACGGAGGAGATCGTACTCCTGCCTGCGGCGCCCGACCCCGCGCCCCCGGCGGAGCCCGCTCCCAGCTTCGCCCTCCCGGAGGCGGTTCCCGCCCCGGAGGAGGCGGCCCCGGCCGCGGAGGGGCTCTCGGTGCTGGACGTGCTGGCGTGGCTCTGGCTGGCCGGGGTGCTGGCGGTGTGGGGGTACATGGCCCTCGCCTGGCTGCGGCTGCGGCGGCGGCTGGCCACCGCCGTTTGGCGGGGGTCTGCGCAGATGGGCTGGTGGTGGGAGAGCGACCGCATCCCCACCGCCTTCGTGTTCGGGTTCTTTACCCCCCGTGTGTACGTTCCCGCCGGGGTGGAGGGGGAAACCCTGCGGTGGGTACTGCTCCACGAGCGGGCCCACATCAAGCTGGGGCACCACCGGTATAAGGCCGTGTACTTTCTCCTGGCAGGGCTGCACTGGTTCAATCCCATGCTGTGGCTGTCCTGGGTATTGCTGGGCCGGGATCTGGAGGTGGCGTGCGATGAGAAGGTGCTCGGCAGCGCCTGCGGCAGCCCGCGGGAGTACTCCGCCGCCCTGCTGGCCCTGGCCTCGCCCAACCGGGGCCCCCTGCTGCCCCCCGGCTTTGGGGAGACGGGGGTGAAAGACCGCATACGGCGGGCCCTGAAGTGGAAGCCCGCCGCCCCCTGGATGGCGGCGGTGCTGTTTGTGCTGGCGGTCGCGCTGGGGCTGCTGCTGCTCAATGACCCACCCTTCCCCGATCCCACTGTGAACGGCCAGTATCCCACCCTGCGGATACAGATGGAGCAGGATGGCCCCGGCGGCGCAGGGGGTGAGACGGTGGTCGACATGGGCGTGCCGGAGGCGGCAACCTGGCCGGAGGAGCTGCCGGAGGCAGAGCGCACCGCCTCCACGCCCAGACCGTGGGTGAGCCTCTATCTGGACAATGGGGCATTTCCCAGCCGGTGGACGATGACGGAATATCTGGTGGAGAACGGACAGGCTGTCCGGGCCCGGGAGGTAGGACTTTCCCCCTATGGGGCGGGCAATGGCTGGCTGCTCCGGCTGGAGAGCCGGGAGGATGCCCCGGGCGCGGGCATGGAGACCCGGCTGTACGTCCTCTCCTGCACCTGGCAGGAGGGAATCCGCACCCACGAGCTGGAGTACGCATTCCGCCTCAATCTGCCTTCGGTGCCCCCTGGCCCCCTCACCGATCCGGTGGTGGTGGCGGGGGATACCCGTGTCGACCTGGACGGGGACGCCTCCGCCACGGCGGCTATGGGCTCTTTTCTGCATATCACCATCCCGGACAACGTGGTCTCCTATGCCCTGGCGGGACAGGGAGCGGACGGCGGCTCCACGGGTCAGGGGGGCGAGAGCCTGTCCAGCGGCGGGGGCGGCTCCATCGGTGTCCGCCTGGAATATTTGGGCGGTCGCGCCCCGGGCGCTTCCTCCGACCAGACCCAGCATTATACCCTGACCTACACCTGGGCCGACGGCACAACCGAGAGCCGCGCTTTCACGCTCTACGCCTATACCCCACGGCCGGAGTGGGATGACGAGGGCCTGCGCATCCGCTACCCCGGCGATACGGAGTGGACGGAGCTGGACACCTTGATCCCCGTGCCCGCCGAGTGGGCCGGACAGGACTTGGCGGGCCGGGACGAGGCGGAGAGCCTGGAGGGTCTTCTGAGCGGCACCGGCGGCATGAGCGACGGCCTCAACGGCTGGTTCGTGTTCGCCATCGGCCACGGCGTAGGGGGCGCGGATACCTACGTCTACCGCACCCGCGACGGGGGGCGCACCTGGCAGGAGACTGGGCGGCCCGACCTGGCCCGGATGATGTGGTACCCCTCCTACACCTATTTCATCGACAGCTACACTGGCTTCCTGGGTCAGAGCTATTTCAACGACGCGCCCATCTTCCGCACCACTGACGGCGGCCTCACCTGGGAGGAGATCACCCTCCCCCTGGCGGGAGAGTGGGAGCTGTCCTCCATGTGCGCCAGCGGCTCGGATGTCCTGATGCTGCTCACCGGCTACAGCTCCAACAGCCTCTCCAATGCGGTGCTATACAGCGGGGACCGGGGGGAGACCTGGGAGCGATTGGCTCTGCCAGCGGACGCCAGCGGCTGGCAGACCGACGCCGTCCGCCTGCTTGGGGAGCTGCCGGAAAACGGGATCGCCCTCTATGGCCTCAACCCGAAGGCCACCGGCCTGGACGGTCTGCTGGTGGCGTGGGACGGCGTGCTGGCCTGCTTCCCCAGCCTGAGCTATGACACCGGGCCCCAGGCCGTACCCGCCCAGCTTGCCCTGGGGGACTACGACGGGGACGGGGCCGACGAGCTGGCGGCTATGCTCTGTACGGGCACTGGCACCGGGGTGAATGTCTGGTCTCTGTACGTTTTTGAACAGGACGGCCGGGCCCTTACTCTGGGCGGGATGCTGGATGCCGACGATGTGGCCGCGGCGGAGCTGGGCCTGCCTGCTGGCCGGTATGTGGGCAGTCAGGTATATTTCGGAACAGAGGGAGACGGGCTCCGGATCTTCCTGGGCGTGACCGATGACAGGGGCCTCAATGATATCGGAGAGCTCACAGGGGCGGTACGCTACGATGGCCAGACGCTCTCCCTGAACCCGGCAGAGCTGACGTACCAGGAGATTGCCTAGCTTCACCGGCTCCCCCAGACGCAGAGACACCGGGACGCCATGCGTCCCGGTGTCTCTTACTCCCCCTTGTACTGCTTCAGCGCCTGGGCCAACTGATCCGGGCAGGAAGTGGGCTTCCCGCCGCAGCGAATGCCGTCCAGGCGGCGGATGGCCTCGGACACCTCCATCCCTTCCACTAGGCGGGAGATGCCCTGCAGGTTACCGTCGCACCCGCCCTGGATGCGGATGGAGCGGATCACGCCCTCCTCCACCTCCAGCGTCATACGGCGGGAACAGACGCCCCGGGGCTGATAATCAATGATCATAACGGTCTCTCCTTTTTGTTGCTCGGCCCATCATAGCATACTTTGGATAGGATTGCAATTCCCATCCTCCCTGTGCTATAATGTGACCTAGTAGGCTTCTATGGAATCCCGGTGGGAGGTGAGGCGATTGGCCCCGAGCACCAAGCTGGCCTTGGCGAACGCATTGAAGAAGCTGCTGCAAAAGAAATTTTTGGATGATATCACCGTCAAAGAGCTGGTAGAGGAGTGCGAGGTCAACCGCCAGACCTTCTACTACCACTTTCAGGACATCTACGACCTGCTGCGCTGGTTTCTGGAGCATGAGACTTCAGAGGCGCTGCGGGGGGCGGATTGCTGGCAGGACGCCCTGCGGGCCGCCTTCCGCTATGTGCAGGACAACCATCTGGCCATCTATCACGTATACCGCTCCAGCGGACGGGACCACCTGGACTGCCACTTTTTCAGCCTGGCCCGTGCCATCACCGCCTCCACTTTGGCGGAGAGTGCACGGGACCTGCCCCTGCCGGAGCGGGAGCTGGATTTCCTCGCTGATTTCTACATGTACGCCATTGCCGGCATGATGATGGGCTGGCTCTCCGACGATATGAGGGAGGAGCCGGAGGAGATCGTGGGCCGGCTTGACCGCCTGCTGGAGGGCGAATTCCGCCGGGCGGCGGAGAAGTTTTCGGCCGGGGAGCCGGTGTCTTGAGTCTTGAGAGCGCGACGGGGGACCGCACGGGCGGTCTCCCTTTTTCGCGCCCCGGTGATTCCACACCCAGGGAGGGGTAATGTTCATGGATTATCATTTTCTCTTTGAAATCGCGGTCATTCTCTTGAGCACCAAGGTGCTGGGCATCCTCACCAAGCGGTTTGCCCTGCCTCAGGTAGTGGGTGCGCTGCTGGCGGGCCTGCTGTTGGGGCCGGCCATGCTGGGAGTGCTGCAAGAGACAACCCTGATGGACCAACTGGCCGAGCTGGGCGTCATCGTACTCATGTTCAACGCCGGACTGGAGACCGATCTGGGCGAGCTCAAGCGGTCGGGAAAGGCGGCCTTTGTCATCGCCCTCATCGGCGTGCTGGTCCCTCTGGCGGGAGGCTTTGCCCTGGCTGCCGCCTTTAACCGGGGGCCGGATGCCTTTCTCCAGAATGTGTTTATCGGCGTGGTGCTCACCGCCACCTCGGTGAGTATCACGGTGGAAACCCTGAAGGAGATCGGACGGCTCTCCACCCGCTCGGGCAGTGCCATTCTGGGCGCGGCCATCATCGACGATGTGTTGGGCATCATCGGCCTGACCGTCATCACCAGCCTGGGCGGTGGTGGCGCCAACGTGTGGGTGGTGCTGGGGAAGATCGCCGCCTTCTTCGCCGTCAGCGTGGTGGTATGGATGGTCATGCACCGGTTCGTGGACTGGTGGTTCCGCCGGTACAGCCGGGACAAGCGCCGCTTTGTGGTACTCTCCTTCGCCTTCTGCCTGCTCTACTCCTTCTTTGCCGAGGCGGTCTTCGGCGTGGCTGATATCACCGGCGCCTATATCGCGGGCCTGATCTTCGCCAACACCTGCCGGGTGGCCTACCTCCAGGACCGCTTCGATACCCTGTCCTACGCCCTGCTGTCCCCCATCTTCTTCGCCAGCATCGGCCTGAAGGTGGTCCTGCCTGAGATGAGCACCACCATCCTGCTTTTCGCCGTGCTGCTGGTGCTCTGGGCCGTGGTGTCCAAGGTGGTGGGGTGCGGACTGGGCGCCAAGCTGTGCCGCTACTCCAACCAGGACGCCCTGCGCATCGGCGTGGGCATGATCTCCCGCGGCGAGGTGGCCCTGATCGTGGCCAACAACGGCATTGCCGCCGGACTGATGAAGGAGGAGTTCTTCGGCCCGGTGGTGCTGATGGTCATCGCCACCACCATCCTCACCCCAGTCCTGCTCAAGCTGGTCTACCGCGGCAAAGAGCACGACTACAGCGATCTGCAGGAGAGCGAGCTGGTCAACGCCTACGAGGACGCCGCCGCCTTCGACCTGGCCTCCCAGGCTCTGCTGGAGGATCACGAGAACCTGAAGCAATCCGCCAGGAAAAAATAACCGTTTAACGGCGCGGGCGCTGCCCGCGCCGCTCTTTTTTTCCACCCAGGAGCATAGCCTTGTGGAACAGGAGGCGAGGTATATGCGCAGCAATCACCCGAGACACGTTGAAATCCGCCTGGCCGTCCCGGCCGACGCCGCCGCCCGGCGGGAGGCCCTGGAGGCCCTGCTGGCCGGGCGGGGCGATTTGCCCTTTCTCCGGTGGCGGGAATCGCCCGTTGCAGGGCACGAAGTTGTTGGTCAGAATGGCGATGAGCCGCTCCCGGGGGGAGTCGATGATCCGGCAGCCCACCACCCCGGCGGCATTGCAGCCAAAGCCCATGCACATGGTCAGGGCCTGCTTGCCGCAGGCCTTGGCCCGCTGAAAGGCGTGATCCAGGACGAAGGCCACCCGGGGGAGGTAGCCGAAGTCCTCCAGCAGGGTAAACAGGGGAAAGAAGATGGCCATGGGGGGCAGCATGACGCTCACCACCCAGGCCAGCACCCGGTAGACACCCAGAACCAGGGCGCCGTGGAGCCACGCCGGGGCGTTTAAGTAGGCAAACAGGTCGCTCAGCCGGTCCTGCACCCAGAACAGGCCGTCGGACAGGAGCTGGGAGGGGTAGTTGGCCCCGGTGATGGTGAGCCACAGCACCCCGGCCAGAAGGAGCAGCATCAGGGGGATGCCGGTGGCGTGGGAGGTAAGCAGCCGGTCCAGCCGCTGCTCCCGCCGCCCGGCGGCGGACCGGAGCTGGGTGACGGAGGCCGCGCCGATGGCCTCGGCGGTCTCCACCAGAGCGGACACCACCCGCTCGCACCAGGCGCCGCCACCCAGGCCCTGCCGCTCCAGATCGGCGCGGGCCTCCTCGACCGCCCCCCACAGGGCGGCGTCCGCCCGGGGGTCCCACTCCAGAGCGGCGGAAAGCCGGTCCAGAAAGGCCCCGTCCCCCTCCAGCAGGCGCAGGGCCGTCCAGCGGGCGGGGAGGCGGCCCCTCAGGCGGGGCTCCAGCAGGGGCCGAAGGGAGGCCACGGCAAACTCCACCGGGGGCGGGTAGCGCACCGGAACAGGGGTAGGCGGCTCCGGGGCGGAGATCACCCCCTCTACCGCCGCCATCAGCGCCTCCAGCCCTTCCCCCCGGCCGGCGGCGGCGCCCACCACGGGCACCCCCAGACGGCGGGACAGCCCCTCCAGCTCCACCCGGACACCCTTGCGCTCCGCCTCGTCCAGGAGGTTGACGCACACCACGGTGCGGGGCTGGAGCTCCAGGGTCTGGAGTACCAGATTCAGGTTGCGCTCCAGGCAGGTGGCGTCGCACACCACCACCGCCCCGTCCGCGCCGCCGAAGCAAAGGAAGTCCCTGGCCACCTCCTCCTCGGCGGAGTGGGCCATGAGGGAGTAGGTGCCGGGGAGGTCCACCAGCACATAGCCCCGGCCGCCCCGCTCACAGCGGCCCTGGGCGCTGGTCACTGTCTTGCCCGGCCAGTTGCCGGTGTGCTGGCGAAGGCCGGTAAGGGCGTTGAACACGGTGGACTTGCCCACGTTGGGATTGCCCGCCAGGGCCACGATGCGGTCGTCGGGCCGCTCACGCCGGAGCACCAGGGCGGTGTCCGCCGCCCCGGCGCCGGTGGAGGTGCTGGTCAGTCCCATAGGGCGTCCCCCAGGTACACGCCCCCGGCGTCACGGCCCCGCAGGGCGATGACGGCGCCGCGGATCAGGTAGGCCGCCGGATCGCCGGCGGGACTCACTGCCGTACAGGTCACCCGGGTGCCGGGGATCAGGCCGATGTCCAGCAGGCGGCGGCGCATGGCGGGCTCGGCCTCAATATGGCTGACGCGGGCGCTCTGGCCCACGCGGAGGCTGTTCAAAGAAGATGGATTCATATCGCCGGTCTCCTTACATACATTAGCTTGAGGAAACTTTGTTTCCGTGCTCTATCCTATTGCCGCGGCCCCGAAAGGGTGCCGGAGGACGGGAGGCGTGTGTGCATGTCCCAGGAGGGAAAACCGGATTTTTACACCCAGAAGGGCTATCAGATGCGCAGTCAACACGCCCTTACGGGGGCGATGGAGGATTATTTGGAGATGATCTGCCGCCAGGCGGAGGCGGACGGCTGTGCGCGCATCGGCCTGCTGGCGGAGGGGCTCAACGTGCGTCCCTCCTCGGCATCCAAGATGGTGTATCAGCTCCGCGCGCTGGGGCTGGTGGCCTTTGAAAAGTACGGCCTGATCCAGCCCACGGAGAAGGGGTGGTCGGTGGGGCGCTGGCTGCTCCACCGGCACGAGGTGCTCCACCGCTTTTTCTGTATGCTCAACGGCTCCACGGACGAGCTGGAGCTGGTGGAGCAGGTGGAGCACTATTTAAACGAGGGCACCGTGCGCAATCTGGAGGGCCTGCTGGAGCGGCTGGAGCATGGGGAGGGATAGCGGCTCCATCCGGCCCCACCTGTCCGTCCTTCTGCTGCTGACCGGGGTGCTGGCGGGGCTGCTCCTCCGTACTCCGGTCCCATCCGTCCCCACGCCGCTGCCCCAGGGCGAGGTGGGGGAGCGCATCGCCGCCGCCCTTCCGGCGGAGCTGTCCCCCCTGCGCCGGGCCTTTGTGGAGAGCGGGGCCGCCCTGGTGGGGCGGGTGGGCTACTTCTGGGGCGGCAAGTCGGACGCGGTGGGGTGGGACGCGCGCTGGGGCGTCCCGGCAGTGGTCACGGCCCCGGGCAGCAGCACCAGCGGGGAGAGCCTGCCTTTTGGGTTGGACTGCTCCGGCTTCGTATCCTGGTGCGCCGTCAACGCCGCCGGAGACCCCGCCGCCTTTGCCGCCGTGGGCAACGGCGTGCGGGCCCAGCGGGCCCTGTGCGCCCCGGTGGACTGGGCCGACGCCCTCCCCGGCGATCTGGCCTTCTATCCCGACCTGTCCCATGTGGGGATCGTGGCTGGCCGGGGAGAGGACGGAGGGCTTCTGGTACTCCACTGTTCCTACTCCCTGGGGGGCGTGGTGTGCTCCTCCGACGCCAAGGCCGCGGGCTTTACCGACCTGGGCCGCCCCTCCTTGTTTGAAAAAACGCCCTGATTCCACAAAAGGATTGACGAACCGCCGCAATTCCAGTAAAATAAAACCAATCACTTTTATTTGGCCGCAGCAGTTTGCTGCGGCCCTGTTTTGGTGTTTGGAGGTCGGTTATGTCAGAAGAACTGCGGGAAAACAAAATGGGCACCATGCCGGTCCGGCGGCTGGTGCTCTCCATGTCTCTGCCTATGATGATCGCCATGCTGGTGCAGGCGCTCTACAATGTGGTGGACAGCTATTTCGTGGCCAAGCTCAGCGAGAACGCCCTGACGGCAGTGGGCATGGTGTTCCCTTTTCAGAATTTGCTGATCGCCGTGGGCGTGGGCACCGGCGTAGGTGTGAACGCCTTCCTCTCCCGCAGCCTGGGGGAGAAGAACTATGATGCCGCCAACCGCGCGGCGGAAAACGGCGTGTTTTTGGCGGTGCTCTCCACGCTGGTCTTTACGGTGGCCGGGCTCACCCTGGCCCACCCCTTCATCGCTGTACAGACCGATATCCCCGATATCGTCTCCTCCGGCACCGCCTATATGCGCATCTGCGGCGGCCTGTCCTTCGGGCTGTTCCTGGAAATTATGTTCGAACGGCTGCTCCAGGCCACCGGGCGCACCTTCTACACCATGATCACCCAGGGCACCGGGGCCATCATCAACATCATCATGGACCCGGTGCTCATCTTCGGCCTGGGCCCCTTCCCCCGCATGGAGGTGGCGGGGGCTGCCGCAGCCACCGTCCTGGGCCAGATCGTGGCGGCCGTCCTGGCGGTGCTGTTCAACCTCACCTGCAACCACGATATCCACCCAACCCTCCGGGGCTTCCGCCCCAACGGCCCGGTGATCCGAAACATCTACTCCGTGGGCGCGCCGTCCATCATTCTCAACTCCATCGGCTCGGTGATGACCTTCGGTATGAACCAGATCCTGTTCGCCTTCTCGTCCACCGCCGTGGCCGTGTTCAACGTGTATTTCAAGCTCCAGAGCTTCGTGTTCATGCCGGTGTTCGGCCTCAACAACGGCATGGTGCCCATCGTCTCCTACAACTACGGCGCCCGTAAGCGTAAACGCCTGGTGGATACGGTGAAATTCAGCGCCCTCCTGGCCGTGGCCATCATGCTGGTGGGCCTGGTGGTCATTCAGCTCTTCCCGGCGAATATCCTGGGCCTGTTTGAAGCGTCCCCCGACATGCTGGCCATCGGTGTGCCCGCCCTGCGCATCATCAGCCTGTGTTTTGTCTTCGCGGGCTTCAGCATCATCTGCTCCTCCACCTTCCAGGCCCTGGGCAATGGCCTGCTGAGCATGATGATCTCTATTGTCCGTCAGCTCCTGATCCTCCTGCCCGCGGCATTCTTCCTGTCCCTCAGCGGCAGCGTCACCGCCGTCTGGTGGGCCTTTCCTATCGCGGAGCTGGCTTCTCTGGCCCTCTGTGTGATCTTCCTGCGGCGTATCTACCGCAGGGTGATCCTCCCTCTGGAGTAAGCGCCCCGCCGTCTCCCGCATACAGGGGCCGCCCCTACCTTTCCGGAGTTCCGTTTCCAGCAGGCTATTCTGCGGCGCTTGGACGTAGGGGCGGGTGCCCACACCCGCCCGGAGCTGACCAGTGGCCCGGAGGGGCGGGCCGACGTGGGCGTCGGCCCCTACAGAGGTCTGCTACGGCAGGCACTGCCCGGCCAAAATGCTCCGTAGGGGCGGGGCTTGTCCCCGCTTGCGGGCGGCCATAAAGGCCGCCCCTACTTCCGGGGCTCGTCTCCGGC
>OOCU01000388.1_pt1 | contig 41657 bp, 40 predicted proteins | sample 1671781 | NCBI WGS metagenome assembly OOCU01 (sample SAMN06348192, study PRJEB24527) | human gut metagenome | reverse complement strand
ACTATGGGGATAGCTCGGAGATACTGTATTCGTTAGAATACTTGACCGAGAACCCCACGACTTTAGTCGTGGGAGGTTCAGATTAACAGGTGTATTGTTAAATGCAGCTGCTCAATTGGTTTTAAAAAAAGGTATGTCGCAGATAGGAAGCATACAAGTAGATATTAATTCTATATTGACCATGGTTTTAAAAGCTAGCACAAATATTTATGTATGGTCTGGGCTTATTTTCTATGTGATAAGTTTTGTTGTTTGGCTCATGGTACTTTCACGAGTAGAAGTAAGTTATGCTTATCCATTTTTAAGCATAGGTTATATCATAGCTGCTTTTGTGGGTTATTTTTATTTTGGCGAATCAATGACTTTGAATAAAATAGGTGGTATCATCATCATTTGCTTGGGAGTATTTTTATTATATCGTTCTTGATAAAATTATATTATTAATTTGAACATAGAAGGATTTTATGATGAAAGCTAAAGATTATGTAAAAGTAGGATTAGTAATATCTATCGTTTTGCATGTAGGGATTTTTGCTCTAGGTGGATATGTTATGAATAATATAACAAAAGAATTAAACGAAAAATCAATGCTACAATCCTCTGCTGATGAAGATATTACGTATGTAGATATTGGAATAACTCAAGAGGACGAGTCAAATGATATAGTAGTTGAAGAGGCAGAAGACAGCAATGCTCAATCGGAAATAGTTGTTGATGAAGAAGAATTAGAAAAGCAAAAACCACCAATAGAAACAATTAATCCACCAGAAGAAAAAAAGCCAGAACCTGTAGTAAAAAAAGAACCTAGACACAAGTTTCGCACATATAAAGATACAAAAATTGTAGTTAAAGAGATATCAAAAGAAAATCTTGTATTGAATTTTAGCGATGTAAAAGATTCTAAGGATTTAATGCCAACTTATAAACATAAAGAAAAGCCTGTTTATGATTATAATTTAGTACCAGAAGGCGAAGCTATTATCATAGTAGTGGAATATATCATGGACGAGCAGGGCAAAATAATACAGGCTTATCCTGTGTTACCTGCTGAAAAATCTGATTTAGGTTTAAGTGAAGAAGAATATCAAGATTTAAATACAGCATGTATACAAGCTTTAGAAAAATATGAAATTATTCCACCTAAGGATAAAAGAGGAAATATTCCTCAACAGGAAAAATTTATCTTAACTCATGATGGTGCAGTAGAAAAATTTGAGTTTTAAATAAAAAATAGCATGTTAAAGGTTATGTTGAATTTCGTAATCTTTAACATGCTTTTTTATTTAGTTATGAGTGATGATTAAATATTTATTAGTTTCAAAGTAAATAACAGCATTTTCATCATTTAATTCAGCTAAACATTCTTGTTTATATTTTTGAGGAACGACTAATATCGCATAAGGATTTTGTTGCCATGTGGACAGAAATTCTTCTTTGTTAAAGAACCAGCCCTGTCCGCTATCGTGCTTAGAGCCAAATTCTAATTCACCTAGATAATCGTAAATGGCAATGCGGGATTTTGTATAAAATGGTAAATCTTGAAGATAATCTTTATAGGAGATTATTAGCGTATCTTTTGTTTTTAAAGTATTTACTACTTGAGCAATTTCTTTTCCTGTGCGATGTTGGGCCACTTGTGTGATTACAGGTTGCAAAGAAAAGCTAAATAAAATAGCAGATATAGCATAAATTGCGATTATTTGTGAGAAATTTTTATATTTATACCAAGATATAAATATTATTAGATTAGAGATGAATAGCACTAAAATGATGAAACTGCCAGAAAAAATAAATTCATCTAAACTGATGAAATCGTTTTTAATAGCTGTTACGATTAAAGCAACAATGATGAGCAGGGAAATAAAAGCGTTAATGAATAGAGCAATTTTTATTTTAGTTGTCTGATAAGATATGTGGTTTAAATGACGACTAATCAATATAGCCATAGGCATCAAACAAGGAACTATATAAGGTACAAGTTTAGAGTCTGACATGGAGTAAAAAACAAAAATTATACTAAACCATAAACATAAGTAAATATATTTATGTCTATGAGGATTAGTTATAAATTTATACCATGTTCTTTTGGGTGATTTGGATAAGAAAGAGGAGATAAAAAATCCAGTCCATGGGAAAATCCCTAAAATGATACAAGGTATGAAGAAATAAAAAGGTTGATAACGGTCATGAACTTTAGTTAAATAGCGTAAAAAATGTTCATGGATAAAAAAGAAATAGAAGAAGTCTGGATTATCTTTGCAAACTAAATAAAACCATGGCACACAAATCACGAGAAAAATTAATATACCGATAAGAGAAATACTTTTCAATAGTAGTTTTAAATTTTTAGTGAGCAAACAATAACAAAATATAATGGCAATGGTTAAAACAATAGCAATTAGACCTTTTGTCAGAGTACCAAAAGCCATAGAAGCGTAAAATATATATAGATATTTTGATTTTAATGTAGTGCTAAATTGATAATAACTCACCATGGATAGGGTGATGAAAAAAGATATTGCCATATCTAAGATATTTAAAGAGCCTATAATTAAATAAAGAAAGGAACTGCCAATTATAATACTAGCTAGAAAACCTGTTTGGCGATTAAATATCTTAGTAGCTAAATATCCTGTTAAATAAATACCCCCTAAAGCACATAGAGCAGAAAATAAACGCACGGCAAATTCATTTTCGCCAAATATATACATAAAAAAAGCTGTAATCCAGTATTGAAGGACTGGTTTTTCAAAATACTCTACGCCATTTAAATGTGGAGTAATGAAATTTTTATTAGCAAGCATTTCGCGAGGAATTTCAGCATATCTACCTTCGTCAGGGTTTATCAAGGGGTATAGACCAAGATGCCAGAGATATAAAATTATGAAGATTATAGCTATAGTAAAAATAGAAGTTTTGTCGAGATTTTTAAAGTCGAATAATTGAGATGAAGTTTGCTGCGATTTCATAAAAATAACTCCTTTATGATTAATTTAAGAAAATCATAAAGGAGCATTCTGAAAAAAAGCTGAAGTGAAAATAAAAAATACAATATTAATTTTTAGAGATTATTAAAGTAAAACAAGAACCTTTTTCTTTATTATTTTCAACGAGAATATTACTGTGATTTTTTTGAGCGAGTATTTGAGCTATTGATAAACCAAGACCATTACCATAATAAGTGCGAGTATTATTAGCACGATAAAATGGCTTAAATATATGCGGTAAGTCTTCAATGGATATGCCAGGACCACTATCTTTGATGGCAATTTTTATACATTGTTTATCTTCTGTTATAGTGATAAAAATAGAACTATTTTCATCACTGTATTTAATAGCATTATCCACTAAGATGGCTAATATTTGTTCAATATGAGACATATCAGCTGTTATAAAAATATTTGGAGGGTTAGAAATTTTGAGGGTGATTTGTTTATTTTTAGCTAATAAAGAAAATTTAGTGTAGATTTTATTGATGAGATTGTTGAGGTTAAATTTAGTGCTATGCACAGTTAATGTATTATTAGTATTTCTTGCAGATAATAACAAATTGTCAATGAGTTTTTTCATCTTTAAGCTTTCATCATTAATATCATCAATAGTATCTATGGAAAATTTAGAGAGATTATTTTCATCATCTGTTTTTAATACAGTTAATCCAGACATTATAATGCTTAAAGGTGTTCGCAATTCATGAGAGGCATTAGCAATAAACTGTTTTTGTTGCTCAAACGATTGAACGACAGGTTGCATAGCTTTATTTGCCATTTTATAAGCGACATAGCGCACAAAAAATAAGGATAGAGAAATAATTATTAATAAAATGAAGAATATGCGAATTTGTTCACGCACCCAATGAGTTATTTCTATGCCAACATAGACTTCACCTAAAAATATATTATTTTCTAAGAGTGGATAGCGCATATAAATTAAATATTTCAAATGGCGATTATCAACTAAATTAAAATCAAAATATACCTTATGAAAAGAAAGTGAATTATCATTAATAATTTTAGTGATAGATTTTTCAGACCATTCCATATTATTATGTTCAAATACTAATTGATGGTCTTTAGTATATCCATAGATGAAAATTTTATTGAAATAATTATCTTCTTCAGGTGAGTTATCATCATCTTTAGGAAAATTTTTTAAATCCTTAGTATTGATTTTATAAAATAAGTCTTCACTTTCTTCAATAGCGAGCATTTTTATATGAGATAATTGGCTTTTATACGATATAGAAAAACCTACAATATATAAAGAAAATGATACAAATAATAATAGTAATACAGTAAGATAGCAATAATCTTTAACGATTTTTTCTTTGAATTTTGTAAACATATTATATATCCATTTCAAATTTATAACCGATACCACGAATGGTATGGATACAATCACTTAATGATAATTTAGTTAATTTTTGACGTAGAGATTTTATTGTTACATCTAAAGTATTGGAATTTATATTAGTATCGTATCCCCAGATTTTATCAATAATTTGTTCACGAGGTAGAATTTGATGTGTATTTCTAATTAATAATTCCATGAGTTGATTTTCTCTAGGGCTTAAAGATACTTCTATTTGTTTATAAGTCAAAATAGCATTGCAACAATTTAATTTTAGATTGTTATATTCAATGATATCATTATAAAATGTTTTGTTGATGCGACGAGATAGAGCTCTTATTCTAGCTAGTAGCTCTGGAAATTCAAATGGTTTGGCTAAATAATCATCGGCTCCACTATCTAAACCATCAATTTTATCTTCAAGAGAATCCCTAGCTGTTAGCATTAAAATAGCAGTTTGATTATTTTTTGCTCGTAGATATCTACATACTTCGATACCGGATTTTAAAGGCATCATCCAATCTAAAATGATGATATCATAATCTGATAAATTAGCATAATCAATAGCATCTTGTCCATTATATACACAATCTACAATGTAATTTTCTTTTTTTAGAAGAAAATCAATCATTTTAGATAGTCTTTTATCATCTTCAGCAAATAATATTCGCATAGAAACACCTACTTTTCTAATTTAATATTATGAAGTATATGATATTTAATATTTTATAGTATTGGCATATAAAAATAAATATAGCGTGAAATTTTACTTTTATTTTATTTAAATATATTTTGTTACATATTTTTTACATATCTTTAATATGGTTTTTACAAATTATTGATTTTAATTTTAAAAAATCTTTTTATAATAGTAACCGTTTTGAAATATTTCTCTGAAAAATTAATCGGAGTTATTTTGAGCAAATTTGTTTTTACTTTTTTAGGTAGAGTATATTAATCATTTTTGGAGGAATATTTAATGTTTAAGAAAAAGCTTATTACAAGTGCAATCACCGCAAGTTTAATGATGGGAATAGCAAGTACATCTTTTGCAGCAACTAATCCATTTAGTGATGTGCCAGCTGATAGTTGGGCATATGATGCAGTTACTACACTTGCTAATGATGGCGTGATTGATGGCTATCCAGATGGTACATATCAAGGTCAAAATACTATGACTCGTTATGAAATGGCACAGATTGTAGCACGAGCTATGGCGAGAACAGATCTTGAAAAAGCAGACAAAGCAATTGTTGATAAATTGGCTGTTGAATTTGCTGATGAATTGGATAATTTAGGTGTGCGCGTTGCAGATTTAGAGAAAAAATCCGACAACGTGAAATGGAAAGGCGAATTAAAATATAAATATTCGCAGGAAAATCATGATGAAGGAAAAGATAAACGCTCTAATAAATTAGAATTTAAACTTGAACCAAAAGCTTATATTGGTGATAGTGATTGGACTGCTAATGCTAAAATTGAATACACTATGTATCCTGAAGTAGACTCCAATGCTGAATTAGAAGTGAGCAAAGCATATGTAGAAGGTCCTTTATTTGGTGCAACAGTAACAGCTGGTAGAACTTCTTTAGATATTTGTCAGGGCATGATTTTTGATGATGAAATTTCTGGTATGACAGCAAATTTTGGTAGTGATGTATTTAATACAAATATAGCTATTGGTCGCTACAGTGAAAACGATCATGATGGTGAAATCCCTGATGGTAAAACAGCAAAAGATATCACTGCTGATTACTATGGTGTACAGTTTGATTACACACCAAATGACAATTTAGCACTCAATGCAGGTTATATTTTATTGAGTGGATTAGATAAAGATGTTGAATTAGATTTAGATGTTGATGATAATAAAGCTAATTTATGGTATGTCGGCGGTAAATATAATTTTGATAAAAATGTTGCATTAGCTGGACAGTATTTACAAAATGCTGATGCTAATAGCTATGATAAAGCAGGTAGTGTAGAAATACAGTATAAAGGCGCAAGTGCGAAAGATGCAGGTTCTTGGGGAGCATATATAGGATATCGTCATCTTGGAGAAAATGTAACTATTGAGACTGCTTATGATGATGCTGCAGAAGGTCAAAAAGGTCTTGTAGCTGGTGTAGAATATGCTTTTGCTGAAAATATTCTAGGCGAACTTCTTTATTTTGATGGTAAAGATATGGATACAGATAAAGATGCTGATACAGTATATACTAGTCTTAAATTTAAATTTTAATAAATAAGTCTATAAATTAAATTTAAATATAAACTAAGAGGCGATAGTGAATGTTTCATTTTAGAAAAACTAAAAAACAGATGATAGCACTTTGTTTAAGTGCAGCACTTAGTGCAGGTTCTTTAACTGCTTATGCGGCAACAGAATATTGGAATGATGCTTCTACAAAACCAATGGTAGAAACTAAAACACCTATTTCTGATAATACTAATTGGGAACAGTGGAAAGCTGGCTGGGATAATTTAAAAACAAATTATGAACAGGTAGCACTTACACCAGGCGCTGATTTTTCTAAATTAAATTTTGGTTGGTATTCTAAAGAAAAAACAGATAAAGCAATGGTACGTATTGCTGATAATAAAGAAATGAAAAATGCCAAAGAATTTAAAGGTACTTGTACAGAAGGTACTATAATCAATGGTGTGCAGTATTATAGCAATAAAGTAACAGCTGATGGTTTTAAACCAAATAGCACATATTATTATCAAGTAAAATTAAATGGTGAATGGCAACAAGCTCAAGAATATAAAACAGGTGATCCAGATAATTTCAGCTTTATGTTTGTAGGTGACCCACAGATTGGTTCTTCATATAAACAAAAAAATGCAGAATCTAATGGTAAAAAATTAGGTAACGATTTAGCTGCTAGAAATGACTCTTATAACTGGAATGTAACTTTAAATAAAGCAATGGAACAACATCCAGAAATAGACTTTTTAGTATCCCCTGGTGACCAAGTAAGTGTAAAAGGTAATGAAGACGCAAAAGATTTAAAAGAACAAGAAGACCAATATTCTGGATATCTTTCCGCCTCTGTACTTCGTAATTTACCACAGGCAGTAGCTATTGGTAACCATGATTGTAGCTCTGCAAGCTATCAAAATCACTTCAATAATCCAAATCCATTCCTTGAAGAATCTACACCAACACCTGCTGGTAACGGATATTTTTATAGTTATGGTAATGCTTTATTCATTGTCATTAATGCTAATAACTATAATGCAGCAGACCATAAAGCTTTGATTGAAAAAGCTATCAAAGAAAATCCAAATGCAAAATGGCGTATTGTTGTAATGCACCAAGATATTTATGGTTCAGGTTTAGACCATTCAGATTCTGATGGTATTATCTTGCGTACACAATTAACACCAATTTTTGATGCAAATGATATTGATGTAGTATTACAAGGTCATGATCATAGCTATGCACGTACTTATCAGCTTACAAGTGATGGACAGGCACATGATGAATTTTTAGAATACAAACAAGATCAAGGTGGATTTAACCACGATAATTTTGATGAACGCTTTGAAAAAGATGGCGTATTTAGAGCATATTATAAATCTCAAAATCTTTGCTACAATATAGCCGATAAATCACAAGGTACAGTTGTAAATCCAGAAGGTGTATTTTATTTGACTTCTAACTCTGCAACTGGTTCTAAATTCTATAATTTAATTCCAGAACAACAAGATTATGTAGCAGCTCGTAGTCAAAATTGGAGACCATCTTATTCTGTAATCAACATTACAAAAGATAGTTTCACTGTTAATACTTATGATGTAGAAACAGGTGAAGCAATAGATAGCTCCTATACAATTGTAAAAAAATAAATGATGATTTGATATAAAAGTGATAAGAATTTTTCTTATCACTTTTATTTTACAGTTATTTTTGTATATATTTATTTAAATTTTACGTTACGTTTACAGTATTTTTAAAAATAAAATATAGAATAAATATATCTACAAAAGATATAGAAATTATCTTACTTTTGATTAGAACTAAGGAGAGTGACTTTTGTGTTTTATTTGAAAAAAAATAAAAAAAGAATGTTAGCTTTATGCTTAAGTGCAGCACTTAGTGTAGGCTCTTTAACTGTTTATGCGGCAACAGAACAATGGAATGATGCTTCTTTAACACCAGCTTTTACTACTAAAACAGCTGTATCAGAACATACAGATTGGGCAGATTGGAAAGCTAACTGGGATAAAATTAAAACAAATTATGAACAAGTTGCTTTAATTCCAGGCTCCGATTTTTCTAAATTAAATTTTGGTTGGTATTCTAAAGAAAAAGCAAATGAAGCTGTAGTGCGTATTGCTGATAATAAAGATATGAAAAACGCTAAAGAATTTAAAGGTACTTGTACAGAAGGTACTGTAATCAATGGTGTGCAGTATTATAGCAATAAAGTAACAGCTGATGGCTTTGAACCAAATACTACATATTATTATCAGGTAAAATTAAATGGTAAATGGCAACAAGCTCATGAATATAAAACAGGCGATCCACATAATTTCTCATTTATGTATGTAGGTGACCCACAGATTGGTGCTTCTAAAGGTCAAGTTCCAAATGAAAGTGCTGTAGAACAAAGTGAAGATGTTGCAGCTAGAAATGATGCTTATAACTGGAATAAAACATTAAATAGTGCTTTAGCACAACATCCAGAAATTAATTTCTTAGTATCTCCTGGTGACCAAATTAATGAACCAGCTGGTAATAATGCTGAAAAACATTTATTACAGGAATATGAATACTCCGGATATTTATCTGCAACAGCTTTCCGCAATTTACCACAAGCAGTAGCTATTGGTAACCATGATTGCTTGACTACTAGCTATCAAAATCACTTCAATGTGCCAAATCCATTTACAGCAGAAACTAATTCTACAGTTGCAGGTCATGGATATTATTATACTTATGGCAGTGCTTTATTCATTGTCATCAATGCTAATAACTATAATGCAGCTGACCATAAAGCTTTAGTAGAAAAAGCAGTAAAAGAAAATCCAAATGCAAAATGGCGTATTGTTGTAATGCACCAAGATATCTACGGTTCAGGCTTAGACCACTCTGACTCTGATGGTATTATTTTACGTAACCAATTAACACCTATTTTTGATGCAAATGATATCGATGTAGTATTACAAGGTCATGACCATACTTATGCTCGTACTTATCAGCTTACAAGTGATGGTAAACAATATGATGATTTTGCAGAATATAAAGTAGGTCAACATGGACAAGACCATAAAGTACTTGATAATAAATTAAAATCTGACAGTGCATTCAAAGAATACTATACTTCTCAAAATCGTTGCTACACTATTGCTGATATGAAACAAGGCACTTTAGTAAATCCAGAAGGTGTATTCTACATGACTTCTAACTCTGCAACTGGTTCTAAATTCTATAATTTAATTGAACAGCAACAAGATTATGTAGCTGCTCGTAGCCAGACTTGGAGACCGACATATTCTGTAATCAATATTACTGATGATAAATTTACTATTAACACATATGATGCTCAAACAGGCACACCAATCGATGAAGCTTATAGCATTATTAAGAGATAATAAGTAAGATTTAATTTTTCTCTAACTGCGGTAAAGTATATGCTTTACCGCAGTTTTTACATTAAAAAAATTAATATAATGATAATAAGAGAGGAATTTTTTATGAATTTGTTAAAAAATATTTGGGTTCGTGGGATTATAATTATTTGCATATTAATAGGTGGTTTTTTCTTTTTACAATCGTATAATCAAGTAGAAAAACCAACTTTAGTAAATACACAAGGACGCGCTTTTGAAAAAGCAACGGTAGTTGAAGTTTTAAAAGATAATATACAAGAAGATGGTTCTCGTGTGGGCGACCAAGTTGTATTATTACAGATGGAAACTGGACCACAAAAAGGGCAGATTTTGGAGGCAAATAGTCCTAATGGATTATTATTTGGAACAGCATGTAAGCCAGGTTTAGAAGTAATCACTATTTCTAGTGTAGTGGGGCAATTACATGTTACTACTGTATATAATGTAGACCGTTCTATGCCAATATATATTTTTATAGCTATTTTCTTGATTTCACTTTGTATTATTGGTGGGAAAAAAGGTGTAAAATCGGCTATTGCACTTATTTTTAGTTTCATTTGTTTTGTATTTGTATTTTTCCCTATGATAATGAAGGGAACTTCTCCATCTTTAGCTGCTATTTTTACAGCGACAATTGTTACAGCGATGACCATTTGCTTGATTAATGGTTTTACAATAAAAGCTTTATCTGCTATTTTGGCAACTTTTTTTGGCTTATTAATTGCAGGTTTGACAGCAGATATTTTTGGCTATTTCACATCACTTTCAGGTTATAATGTATCCAATATTGAAGCATTATTATTTATTGGACAAAATACTTTAATTGATGTAGGTCAATTACTTTTTGCTGGTGTTTTATTTGCAAGTTTAGGTGCTGTAATGGATATAGCGATGGATGTATCTTCAGCAGTGCAAGAATTGCATGTTAAAAATCCAGCATTAACACCTAAAGAATTATTTAAAAGCGGTATGAATGTTGGACGAGATATTATGGGTACAATGTCAACAACACTTATTTTAGCTTTCTTTGGTGGCTCTCTTGGTGTATGGGTATTAGATTATGTATATGATTTACCATATTTGCAATTGATAAATTCAAACTCTATTGGTATAGAAATCATGCAAGGGATATCTGGTAGCTTCGGTGTTATTTTAACAGTGCCAATAGTAGCATTATTTTCTGCATGGCTTCCTCATTATTTAGAAAACAAAAAATAAGAATTATATTGTTTTGAGAATAAAAAAGAGATTATGGTTTGGATAATAAACCATAATCTCTTTTAGTTTTTAGAATTATTTTATTCAAGGACTTTATAAATAGCACAACAATCTTCTGCACCATAACCTTGTTTTGAAGCTTTTTGATAAAGTTCACGGGATTTTTGACTAAATATAGGAGTATAATTAAAATCTTTAGCCATATTACAACCAAGAGTTAAATCTTTTAAAGTTAAATCAACAGCAAAGCGATTGCTAAAATCATTGTTAGCTATGGCTGGACCTCTGCGACTTAATTGATTAGAATCTCCTCCTGTTTGTGCTAATAATGTTAAAAATTGTTCAATATCTATATTAGCTTTTTGTGCTAGATGAATACCTTCAGCAAGTATTGCAAGATTAGTCATACCAATCATGTTACTGATTATTTTGAAAGCATAAGCCTGAACTACACCACCTAAGTAATGAACAGGAGAACCAATTAAGTTTAAAATAGGCATTATTTTTGTAAATATTTCTTTATTGCCACCAACAAATAATGGTTCAGAAGCTGTTTCAGCTTGTGCAGGACCTAATCCTAAAGTACAAGCTATATAATGGACATTATGATGAATAGCATATTGTTCTATTTCTATAGCAGTACTAGGGTCGATAGTACTAGTATCAATATAGATAGAGCCAGGTTTTAATTGACTGAGTAAGCCATTATTTTCTATCATGATTGATTTTACTGTTTGTGGAAGTGGCAAACATGTAAAAATAATATCGCAAATAGCTAAATCGTTAATATTTTTTACAGCTTTTCCTGTAGTGCCAGCACTTAATACTTTATTTATATGCTGTTGATTTCTGCCATAAATATAAACTTCTTTGCCGGCACGAATAAGATTTCGAGCTAAAGGACTACCCATTAAACCAATACCAATAAAACCTATTTTCATGAAAAAAACCTCTCTTTTGCCTTATAAGTAATATATGATAAAATATATCTAATATATTCAACATATATTAGATTATATATAAAGTCAATATTGAGAAATAGGATGAATATTAGGAGGTTTTTACATGAACAGTCATGAGTTTCATGAACTTACACATTATGTAATGGATTCACCTGCGAGTCCACCTGCTAGTTTATTTGCTGGCGGTTTTGATGATTGGAGAAGTAGAGCACGTCTAGCTCATTTTTTGGCAATGCCAGAATTAAAAAAACATGATGAAGCAATAGAGTTGTTTCGTTCTGTTGTTGAAGTAGAAATAGATGAAGAAAATCCTGAACAGGTAGAAGAAAAAGTTTATGCTTTGCAAAGATTATCTTCTTGCCTTCGTGAAGATAAAAAATATGATGATGCTCTTCACTATATAAATTTAGCTGTGCAATTAGTAGAGTCTACAGATTATTTATATAAATATATTCTACGTGGAGAAGTTTGGGCTGACCGCTGGAATTTATTATATAATAAGCAAGATATTGAAACAGCTGAAAACGAAATCGATGAAAAAATTCGCGTATTTGAGAATTTAGACGTGAAACATAATAGTTATTTATATTATGGTTATCGTTTTAAAGCTCAATTAATGGCTACCGGTCTGATGAAAGAGGAAGCTTTAAATTATATGAGAAAGGCTTTATCTTTTATGGATATTCCTGAAAAATATAAGCCTGCTATAGAAAAAGCTTTTAGTGCTACTCATAATAATGTCGCATGGATTTTAAATACGATTGACCATGCTTGCCCTTCACCAGAAAAAATTCATTGGGATATTTAAGTTTGCAAAAAATACATATATGACATTAATTATTAGTTATATATGTATTTTTGTACATATATATATTTGGACAAAGATAGTATAGATAATAAGAGGAGGATTTTTATGGCGAAGGAAAAACATGTAGAAGGAGAAGCAGACCATTATATTAAGACATTAATAGGTGCTGTATTAGGATATGCAGCTGATGGTCTGGATATGTTTTTATTATCATTTATTTTAGTTTTTATTATTAAAGATTTTGGACTTACTACAGCAGAAGCTGGGAATTTAACTTTAGCAACAACGATTGGTATGTGGATTGGTTCATATATTTTTGGATTGTTAGCAGATAAATATGGACGTACAAAGATATTATCTTTTTCGATAATTTTATTTGCGGTAGCCACATTCTTGATGTATTTTGTTGATAATTATACAGTATTGCTTGTTTTACGTTTTATCATTGGTCTTGGTATCGGTGGTGAATTTGGTATTGGTATGGCAATTGTTACTGAAACATGGGCACCTGATATGCGAGCAAGAGCTACTTCATGGGTAGCGCTTGGTTGGCAAGGCGGTGTATTATTAGCAGCAGTTATACCAGCTATAATTGTGCCAATGTTTGGCTGGCGTGCAGTATTTCTTGTAGGTTTAGTACCTGCACTTATCGCAATTTATGTACGTATGCATCTTAAAGAACCAATTTTATGGCAACGTAAAAAACAGCGTCAGCAAGAATTGATTGCTAAAAAAGAAAATGGAACTATTACTGAAAAAGAACAAAAAGAATATTATTATTTGGCAGGTATGCCACTTAAAAAATTATTCACTACAAAGAGAATAACAGCGACAACAATAGGGCTTACAGTGATGTGTTTAGTGCAAAACTTTGGCTATTATGCGATATTTAGCTGGATGCCAACAATTTTATCTCAAAAATATGGCTATAGTTTAGCGCAGACAAGTGGTTGGATGGTAATATCTATTGCTGGTATGGTTTTAGGTATAATTTTATTTGGTATTTTGGCAGATAAAATTGGACGTAAAAAGACTTTTGCACTTTGGTATATTGGTGGAACAATTTACTGTGTAATCTATTTCTTTTTTTTCACAAGTCAAGCAAGTCTATTATGGGGAAGTTTCTTATTAGGCTTCACTGTAAATGGCATGATGGGTGGTTATGGTGCAGTTATTGCTGAAAATTATCCATCTGAAGCACGTTCTACTGCAGAAAATATAATTTTTGGTACAGGTCGTGGTCTATCTGGCTTTGGCCCTGCTATAATTGGTTATTTGGCAACAGGCGGAAGTTTGATAGGAGCAATGAGTCTTGTATTTGTTATTTATCCAATAGCACTTATTTTTATGTGGTTCACTGTTCCAGAAACAAAAGGTATAGAAATCGATTAATAAAAAAAGGTTATGCTTTTGCATAACCTTTTTTGTTTATAATTCATCAATAGAGGATAGAAGCTCTGTATAATTGTGGAGATAAAAATCAGCTTGTGATTTTATTGCCTCTGTATCAGCATCAGAATATTTGTCATAAATAGCAATAGTTTCAATACCAGCTTTTTTAGCAGCTTCAATACCGATTAATGAATCTTCAAAGATGATACATTCTTCTGGTTTGGCATTAAATTTTTGCATAGCTTTTTGATAAACTTCAGGGTCTGGTTTGATTTTGCTGACATCTTCACGTGTGTAGATTAAATCAAAATATTCATCAAGTGGAGCTTTGGCGTTGATATTTTTATTTAAAGTGCGATATATATCCATATTTGTGCGTTTTGTAGTTGTTGTTATAGCAAGTGTAAAATTCTTTGCTTTTAATTTTTTGATGACTAAATCGGCTTGTGGTTTATAATCGATTATATTTTGGAGAAAATCTTGAGCTATTTCATAACGCAATTTGATGATTTCTTCAGATGAAATTTGAGCTGAATATTTATCCTTGAGATATTGGCAATAACATAAATAAGGATTTGGTTGTGCATTGAATTTTTTTAATTGTGTATCACGGTCGTTTTGCACAGTTGTTTCATCAATTGTTTTATTGGCTAATTTTTCAATGAGTTTTTGGTCAATTTGGTTCCAGATGCCAACAGAGTCAATTAAAGTGCCGTCCATATCAAAAAAAGCAAATTTTTTATTTTTTAGCATGACAAAATTCCTTTCTGACAATAAAATGGTTTAGGTATATTGTAACAATTATCTAAAAAAGTTGAAATATATATTTATCCTTAAAATAAAAGCATTAATCTTTTTCTTTACAGTGATATTTATTTATGATATATTAATTTTTGTATGCAAAAGACATTCCCATTCTAGGGTAAGCGAAACTCCAACGCTGTCGTGGATTCGGGAGAAATAAAATTTAGGAGGATATTTTAATGTTAACTCAAGAACAAAAATTACAAATCATTCAAGATAACGCTACTCATGAAGGTGACACTGGATCCCCAGAAGTACAGGTTGCTTTATTAACTGCACGTATCGCATATCTTACTGAACATCTTAAAAACAATAAAAAAGACCATCATTCCCGTCGTGGCTTATTAAAAATGGTTGGTCATCGTAGAAGACTTTTAAGCTATTTATATGATATCGATGTAGAACGTTATCGTGCTCTTATTGCAAAATTAAATTTACGTAAATAATTAATTGAAAAAGCGGGAGCCTTTCCCGCTTTTTCTTTTAGTTTGCTTGATTTTAAGTTAAAATAGATATAGACACAAAGATTAAAATATTGATAAATACATAAATAGGAGGTAAGTTATGTATACTTTTGAAACAACACTTGGCGGTCGCAGTTTTGTTGTAGAAACAGGCAAAATGGCGAAACAAGCAAATGGCGCTGTATTAGTTAGATATGGTGAAACTGTAGTTTTAGTAACAGCAACAGCTTCTGCTGAGCCACGTGAGGGAGTAGATTTTTTCCCTTTAACAGTTGATTATGAAGAAAAAATGTACGCTGTTGGTAAAATACCTGGCGGTTTTATAAAAAGAGAAGGTCGTCCTGCTGAATCTGCTATCTTAAATAGCCGTTTAATCGACAGACCTATTCGCCCATTATTCCCAGAAGGTTATAGAAATGATGTTCAGATTGTAGCTACAGTTTTATCTGTAGAACAAGATAATGCTCCAGAAATCGCTGGTATGATTGGGGCATCTTGTGCACTTTCTATTTCTGATATTCCATTTTTAGGGCCAATCGCTGGTGTTCGTGTTGGTCGTATTGATGGCGAATTTGTTATCAATCCAACAGTTGAACAGCGTGAAAAATCTGATTTAAACTTGACTGTAGCAGGTTCTTATGATGCTGTAATGATGGTTGAAGCTGGTGCAAATGAATTATCCGAAGAAGTAGTTCTTGATGCTATTTTATTTGGTCATGAAGAAATCAAACGCTTAGTAAAATTCCAGCAAGAAATGATGGAAAAATGCGGTAAAGAAAAACATCAGCCAAAATTATTTACTGTTCCAGAAGAACTTGTAAATGCTATTCATGAATACACTTATGATAAATTTGATGCTGCTGTTCGTGATGCTGATAAACTTCGCCGTGATGAACATGTAGCAGAAGTAAAAGCTGAAGCGAAAGAACATTTCTTAGAACTTTACCCAGAAATGGATATGGAAATAGATTATGTGCTCTACAAAACTTTAAAAGGTATTGTACGTCATATGATCACTCATGAAAAAATTCGTCCAGATGGTCGTGGCTTAGAAGAAGTTCGTCCTATTAGCTGTGAAGTAGGTATTTTACCTCGTACACATGGTAGTGCACTTTTCACTCGTGGACAGACTCAGATTTTAAATGTTACTACACTTGGCGCTTTAGGTGATGAACAAGTAATTGATGGTATCGGTGATGATACATCTAAACGTTATATTCATCATTATAATTTCCCAGGTTATTCCGTTGGTGAAGCTCGTCCAATGCGTAGCCCAGGTCGTCGTGAAATCGGTCATGGTGCGCTTGCAGAACGTGCATTAGTGCCAGTTATTCCTTCTGTAGAAGAATTCCCTTATACACTTCGCCTTGTATCTGAAGTTTTAGAATCCAATGGTTCTAGCTCCATGGGTAGTGTATGCGGTAGTACACTTTCCTTAATGCACGCTGGTGTACCTATTAAAAAACCAGTATCTGGTTGTGCAATGGGCTTAGTAAAAGATGGCGATGCTTACACAATTTTAACAGATATCCAAGGTATGGAAGATGCTCTTGGTGATATGGACTTCAAAGTAGCAGGTACTCCAGATGGTATCACAGCTATTCAAATGGATATTAAAGTAGATGGACTTAGCAGAGAAATTTTAGCAGCTGCTCTTGCTCAAGCAAAACGTGGCCGTGAATTTATCTTAAGTAAAATGCTTGAATGTATCAGTGAACCAAATAAAGAATTATCTCCATACGCTCCACGCGTAAATAGTATGAAAATCCCTACTGATAAAATTCGCGATGTAATTGGACCAGGCGGAAAAACAATTAAAAAAATAATTGATGAAACTGGTGTACAAATCGATATTCATGATGATGGTAATGTATTTATCACAGCAGTAGGTGCTGAATCTGCACAGAAGGCTCAAGATATGATTAATGCTTTAACTGCTGAAGTTGAAGTTGGTGCAGTTTATAAAGGTAAAGTTACACGCATTATGAATTTTGGTGCATTTGTAGAAATCTTACCAGGTAAAGAAGGCTTATGCCATATTTCTCAATTAGCAAAAGAACGCGTAGGAAAAGTAGAAGATGTTGTAAATATTGGCGATGAATTAGAAGTAAAAGTTACAGAAATTGACCGTCAAGGTAGAGTAAATCTTTCTCATAAAGTGCTTCTTTAATAAGGCTGGTGAAAATAAGTGCATATTGTTTTGATTGAACCTGAAATTCCAGCAAATACTGGTAATATTGCACGTCTTTGTGCAAATACAGGTATTGAACTTCATTTAGTAAAACCACTTGGTTTTTCTACTGATGATAAATATTTAAAAAGAGCAGGTCTTGATTATTGGCATTTAGTAAAAGTGCATTATCATGAAAACTTTGATGAAGTTTTAGAAAAATATAAAGGTCATAAATTTCATTATGCTACAACAAAAGCCAATCATGTACACAGTGATGTAACTTATGGTATGGATGATATGCTTGTTTTTGGTAAAGAAACAGCAGGTATTCCTGAAAGTATTTTAAAAGAACATTGGGACGATTGTATTCGTATACCGATGATAAGTGAATCACGTTCTTTAAATTTATCTAATTCTGTGGCTGTAATTGCCTATGAGGCTATGCGACAACTTGATTATGCAAATTTAAAACAAGTTGGTTTTGATCATTTAGATTGATGGGAGCATAAATAATGCAAAAATTAAATGAATGTATAGCTAAATTAAAACAAATTTTGCCAGAAGATAGTGTGTTAATAGATGAGCCAATGTCTAAACATACTACATTTCAAATTGGTGGTCCAGCTGATTGCTTTGTAATGCCTTCAACAGTTGAAGAAGCTATCGCTGTTATAAAAATAGTAAAAGAATATGATGTACCACTAACAATGCTTGGTAATGGCTCTAATTTATTAGTCATGGATAAAGGCATTCGTGGTATTGTTGTAAATTTAAATGAACGTTTTGCTAAAATTACAAGAGATGGTAACTTTATTAAAGCTCAATGTGGTGCTTTAATGGTTGATGTTTCTAAATTTGCAGGTGAAGCTTCACTTACAGGTCTTGAATTTGCAGTGGGTATTCCAGGTAGTATCGGTGGTTGTATCTTTATGAATGCTGGTGCTTATGATGGTGAAATAAAAAATGTAGTTCATCGCGTTAGTGCTATTGATAAAGAAGGAAACCTTGTATACTATACAAATGAAGAAGCTCAATTTTCTTATCGTCATAGTATTTTCCAAGATAATGATAATTTGATTTTAGAAGTTGAATTAGAATTACAAGAAGGAAATCAAGATGAGATTTTAGCTAAAATGGCAGATTTGACTAATCGTAGAGAAACAAAACAACCACTTGAATATCCAAGTGCAGGTAGTACTTTTAAACGCCCACCTGGATATTTTGCAGGGACTTTAATTGACCAAACAGGTTTAAAAGGTCTCACTGTTGGTGGTGCACAAGTTTCTAAAAAACATGCTGGTTTTGTAGTTAATATCGGCGGAGCAACAGCTCAAGATGTACTTGATTTAATCAAAGAAGTACAAGATAGAGTTTATAAAGCTCATGGCGTGAAACTTTATCCAGAAGTAAAAATGATTGGTGAACAATAAAATATAAATGCAAATAAAACCCTAAGAGTTTAAATTCTCTTAGGGTTTTTTGTATAAAAATATAAATTAATTATAGAAACATTTTTGTTTAAAATAAGTCAATGATTAATTTAACTAAAGGATTCTTGCTATCTTTTCGCCAAGCAATAGCTGTAAATAATTTTTCATTTATATTGGAAATTTTTTTAAAAACAATGCCGTTTAATGAAAGTTTTTTGAAGCTTTCAGGAACAATAGTAACACCTAAGTTAGCTTTTACTAAAGCTAACGCAGTGTAAAGATCGTATACCTCTTGAATAACTATTGGCTTTAAACTAGCATTAAGAAATATTTTTTCTATAATATTATAATAATGTTCTCCTGCATCTTTTTTAGTAAGGATAAACTTATCTTGTTTTAAATCATGTAAATCTATAGGTTTATTTATTTTAGCTAATTTATGAGATTTTGGTAAAACAAGTAAAAAATTTTCTTCACAAATAATTTTAGTTTCTATTTCATTTAGAGTTGGTAAAGCACAAATAATGCCTATTTCAATAAAATTTTCTATTAAATATTTGATTTGATCGTGTGTATTTAATGGTATTAGATCTAATTTTATTAGAGGATACTTAAGTTGCATTTTATTAACAATAAATGGAATTGTATAAAAAATGCCATTTCCACTAAAGGCAATTTTTAAAGAGCCCGATTCTCCTGTAGAAATTTTTAAAGTTTCTTCACAATAGTTGTGTAGTGAAGTAAGAAGTTCAAGAGATTTTTGATAAAAATATTTTCCAGCTAAAGTTAGTTCAATAGGTCGTACATTTCGATTAAATAATTTTAGTTTTAATTCATTTTCTAATATATTTATTTGATAGCTTAGTGGAGGTTGAGCAATGTTTAATTTTTTTGCGGCTTTAGAAAAACTTTGTTCTTCAGCAACTGCAATAAAATATTTTAAATGACGTAGTTCCATAATAAACTCCTATTATACTTTTTATGTATAATTATAGCATAAATTATGTATTTGAAATATATTTATAGATAGGTATAATTAATAGTAACTTTTTCATAGATATAAGGAGTATTTATAATGAATAATATAGAGATAAAAATATTAGATAATAAACACATTAAAAATTTAATAGATTTAATAAAACGTTGTTATGGAATGACATATTTTTATAAAAATTTTTATTGTGAAAATTATATAAAGAATATGATAGATAGTAATATAATAAAAGCTATAACGGCTGTTAATAGCAATAATCAAATAATAGGTCATATTACTTTATTTAAAAATGAAGTAATTGGAAATGTTGGTTTAGTAGGAGTAAGAGATAGATGTTTTTTAGGTGAACCAGCAATGCTAATGATAGATCCTAATTATAGAAAACAAGGAATTGCAAATAGATTAATAACTTACTTATTAAATAATTTAAATTTATTTGATAAAAATTTAAAAGGTTTATTTTGTCCACTAATATCAAAACATATATATTCTCAATTATTAATGTATAAGAATGGATTTAGGGATTGTGGTTGTTTAATAGGATATTATCCTAAAATAAGTTTAAATCATTTAAATAATAACAATCAAAGAACCTCGCTATTGTTGATGTATTTACCAATAAACATGAAAGGTGTTAAAATAATATACTTGCCACCAGTATATAAAGATATAATAAAATATATTTTTAATAATATAAAAATAAATGTTATATATGTTGAAGATAAAAATTATATGGATAATATTTCGTATAACAAATATAGTTCTTTTTATATAAAGATACATAAAAATTTGGGGAATGCAAATATTGTAGTAAAATTTTTTGGCAATGATTTTTTATCAAAGATTAAATCTATATTGAAGATATTAATTTATAAAGATAATATAAAATCGGTATTGTTATTTTTAAGTTTGAATGTAATAGAAAGTAGTATATATATTGAAAGCTTAATAAATATAGGTTTTGTTTTTGCTGGTGTTTTGCCAGATACAACAGTAGGAGAGGCTTTAATATTACAATATATAAATGTAGAAGTGTTAGATATTGATGATATAAAATGTTTTAGTGAGGAATCTAAATATATTTTAAAGTATATTAAAAAATATATTAGTATAAAATAAATTTAGAAAGGTGTTATTTATGAAAATAAATTATTTATCAGATAATAAGACTATATTGGAAAAAAGAGATGTGGAGGAATTAATAGATAGTGTAAAAGATAATGTATTAAAAAATAAATATATTGATGAATATATTATAAATTTGAATATAAACAATGCAGAATTTTTAAAAAGTTGTATTGTTAATTTAATGGAGTTTAGATTTGGCGTAGTAGGAAAATTACCTAAAGTTAATATATTTATTGATATAGAAAATTATAATATATTGGATAATATTAATAATGATATACAAGATTTTGTAACACCCATATTAGGTATTATAGACACTAAAGATATCCCATATGATTTTATGGATAATATAATAAAATTTTTAAAAAGTAAAAATTGGAATTTAATTTTTATTTTAGAGATTAGTAGTATTAGAGATTTAGAAAAGGCGATAAAAATATATAGATATCTAAAGTGTACATTTTTTGATGAAGATTTATATATTTTATTTAAATTTACTTATATTGATAATATTTTATTAGAAAAAGTATGTGGATATGTTGATTATATGAGAGAAACAATTAATTTATTAGAAAATAGCAATGATTGTGTAATAAATATTTTATCTAAAATAATAAAAGAGCAAGAAACTGGTATAATACAAAATTATGAAGAGAAATATGTAAAGATAGTAGATAAATTAAAAAAATCTAATATGTTAAAATTGATGGAAAAAAATCATTAATTAGAGATTCAATGATAGATTTTGCTATAAAATGAGGTGTTAATATGGATATAGTATTTGTACAAGTACCTAATAAAACAATAGAAATAGCTCCATTAGGTTCAAGTTTATTAGAAGGTTATTTAAAATCAAAAGGATATGCTGTTAAACAGTATGATTTTAATGTAGAAATAAAAAATGAATTGTTGAAAGAAGAGAATTTGTTATATCTTTATGAAGAAATAATACCATATTTATTAAAAAATGAATTGCAAAGAAAAGAATATGAAAATTTGAAATATTTATTTAATATATTGGGAGATTTAAATAGGAAATATTTATTTAAGAAGGTTGAAGAAGTAAAAATTTTATTACAACAAAGAAAATACCTTAAAGTATTTGAAGATAAAAATAATACAAATATTTTTGAAGGTATTATAAAAATTCTGAGTTTGAGTAGTAGTTTTTTTGAACTTATTATAAGTAATAATATCATAGAAAATAAATATAAGGAATTTTTCTTTTTTAGATATATTCATAATAAGATAAAAGAGATTATGAGGTATAATTCTAAAATAATTGCATTTTCAACTGTTCAAATGCAGAGAAAAATATCTATTTGGTTATGTGAAAAAATTCGTAAAGATTATAATTATAATGGAATTATAATCTTTGGAGGTTCAGATATTACTTATTATAAAGAGAAATATTTTTTAAATTTTGATTGTATAGATTATTTAATTTACCAAGAAGGTGAGTTATCTTTACAAAAATTTTTAGAATATTTGAATGGTAAGTGTAATATAGAAGATGTTCCCAATTTAATATATAAAGTAAACAATATTGCTGTAAAAAATAGAGCAAAGATTCCATATGATTTTGATAAAATAGTCCCAGATTTTTCAGATTTAAATTTAAGTCTTTATTTAACAAATGCACTACCTATGCAAATATCAAGAGGTTGTAGCTGGGGAAGATGCACATATTGTAAACATTTTAGAACATATGGTCAAAAATATTATGTAGGGAATGTAAGAAATAGCTTAGAAGTTATTGAATATTTAATAAAAAAATATAAAACAAATTTATTTCACTTTGTAGATGATGATTTTCCTAGAACTTTAAAAAATGAATTTTGTTCATTAATATTAAAAAAAGAAATTAATATAAGATGGTTAACATATAGTAGATTAGATAAAGATATAACATATGAAGATTTAAGTTTATGGTATAAAGCAGGGTTACGTGTTGTAGAATGGGGTTTAGAAAGTGCTTCGCAGAAAGTATTGAATTCAGTAAAAAAAGGAATATCTATTAAAAATATAAATAGAATATTATTTCAAGCAAATAGAGTTGGTTTGTTAAGTAAATTATTCATGTTTCATAATTTACCAGAAGAAGATTATGATGATATATATACTTCTCTTCAATTTTTAAAGAAATATGTTAAATATAAAATAGTAAGAGCTTTTTGGGAAATATCTACACCATTAGAATTATTAGAAGGAACACCATTATATGATGAAACAAAGAAAAAGTCCCTATTCAAAGCAGTATTTAAACCTAGAGGTATTTTAGAAGTTAAAGCAGGGTATATTCATCATAAAAATTATCAAATAAAGAAAGATATTTTTAATAAGGAGTTAGAAAATGAAGAAACTTATTATAAAAAACAGGGAGTTTTGAATGTTAATGATGAAGCCATTATGTTTGATGTAATTATTGAAGAATTATCTAAAAAATATAATTTATATGCAAAGGTACGATAACATGCAAGGTATATTTTTTGCTTTATTGGCAGCGATATGTAATTCTTTAATTGGAGTATTCTCTAGTGTACTTATATCACAAGGGTTATCTAGTGGAGAGATAGCTTTTTGGCGTTGTTTGATAGCTTTTATATTAATAGCATTATTGTATTTATATAAATATGGATTAGTAGATTTATTAATGATAAATAAAAAAGAGCTTTTTAGGCATATAATATTGGCATTTTTCGGATTGAATGTTATGTATTTAGGAGAAACAATGGCTATATCATATATTAATATATCTCTTGTATCTTTTTTATTATATGCTTCGGGAATATTGACTATAATTTTAAGTTTTATCTATTTTAAAGAGCAAATAACTATTATAAAAATATGTTGTATAATATCAGTTTTTTTAGGTATAAGTATAATTTTTATGAATAATATTGCCTTTAATGGAAATGTTATTGGTTTATTTTTAGCAATATCAGCTGGAATAGGATATTCTTTATATATTTTTTTTAATAAGAAATGGAAAATAATGTCTGATTTAAAAACTCTATGTTATCTATTTTTATTTGGTTCTATTTTTTTAGGAATACCACTATTATCAAATAATATACAATTAAGTTTATCTATATATAATTTACCATATATGTTATTATTAGTTTTTGTGCCTACGATTGGAGGTTTTTATTGTACAAATAAAGCTATAAGTATGACAAAAATAAGTAATGTTCAGTTGGTAGAAATGTCAGAACCATTTATAGTGACTATTTTAGGGATATTATGTTTAAAACAAATGCCGACTACATATGAATTTATAGGTGGTGTATTTATTAGTTTAGGATTGATATTTATTATAAAAAATGAAGTTTAATTGTTGAGGATAAAAAATGATATCTTTTATGCAGGGCTTATTATTTGGATTGGCTTATGTTATGCCTATTGGCATACAAAATATGTATGTTATTAATTCTGCTATGCAAAGAAATGTAAAAATAATTTATCTGACTACGATATTTGTAATTATATTTGATATTTCGTTAGCTATTAGTTGTTATTTAGGTATTGGAATTTTATTAGATAAATATCAATTTTTACGTGATTTCGTGATGTTTATTGGAGCTATGGTTATTTTCTATATTGCTTTTGATTTATGGAGAACGAATAGCAAATTAGAAATAAAATCAACTCATGATTATAGATTGTCAAAAATAATTATTTCGGCTTTTTCTGTCGCATGGTTAAATCCTCAAGCTATTATTGATGGTTCGTTGATTTTAGGTAGCTTTAGAACATCTTTAGCAGGAGATAGTTCTATATATTTTATTATAGGAGTTTGTATCGCTTCTTGTTTATGGTTTTCTTCATTAGCTTTTATAGCACATAAATTTATAAATAAATTATATAGATTTGTTAAATATATTAATCTTATTTGTGCTATCATTTTGTTTTTATATGGATTAAATTTATTATATATGTTTTGTTTAGATTTATTTACATATAATTAAATTTTGGGATTATCTTGATTAAGACCCTAAGAGTTTTAATACTTTTAGGGTTTTGTTGTATAATAAAATAAATATATATTTATTTGGAGGTGTTAATATGATTGGTGATTGTGCAAATTGTAAAAGTCATATTTGTGCAGGCAGAGGTATTAGTTGCAAGAAAATAAATCAAGATGAAGTAATTGATTTATATACTGATGAAGAGAAAAAAATTATGAAAGCAGCAGCTTTTGTGGAAGCCACATATTATAGTGAGCTTACACGTTTAGAAGAAACTGTAGAATTTGCCAAACAAATGGGCTATAAAAAATTAGGTCTAGCTTTTTGTATAGGTTTAAATAAAGAAGCTTATTTGATTAATAAATTTTTAGCACGTGAATTTGAAGTAGTATCTATTTGCTGTAAAAATTGTGCGATAGCAAAAGATAAATTAGGTTTGAAAAAAATAAATCCACAAAGTGCAACAGAAAGTATGTGTAATCCTAAATATCAAGCTGAATTTTTAAATCAAGCAGGTTGTGATTTATTTATTTCCTGTGGTTTGTGTGTAGGTCATGATGCTATATTTAACAAAAATTGTAATGGTCCTGTAACTACATTAGTTGCAAAAGATAGAGTACTTGCTCACAATCCACTTGGTGTAGTTTATTCACGTTATTGGCGAAAAAAACTAAAATTAATGGAAGAAAATGAAATATAAAAAAAAGGAACAATATTTTGATATACATCAAAATATTGTTCCTTTTTTATTAATAGTTCTTGGATACTATAAAAAGATGCTAAAATGTGGAGATTATAAAAACTAATAATAAATGAATAGTAAATAAGAATAATTCTATAATTTACATTAATAATATTTGGTAATATTTATTTTTCCGCATTATAAAATTTTAGTGGTAACCGTGAGGTTATTGAAAATAATTATCGTTGAATACGGTTTTAGTCTGAATGTTTGAGCGAAGCGAGTTTCTAAGCGTTGTATGAAGCGATAATTATTTTCAAAACTAAAATTTTATCTGCGGTGATTTCTTTGGTTCGTTTCTTTGTTATCAAAGAAATGAACAGTTTAATTATTATTCTCTAAATCTATCAACGATAGTTGCACAAGCAGCATCGCCTGTGATATTTACAGCAGTACGAAGCATATCAAAAATACGGTCAACACCGAATAAAATTGGAAGTGCTTCGATTGGAATGTTAGCAGACATGAGAACGGCTACTACTAAAAGTGTAGGGCCAGGAACACCGGCTTGACCTACAGCACCAACTGTAGAAGTAAAGATAATGGCTATATATTGTGTAATAGTGAGTTCGATACCAAACATTTGAGCAAAGAAGATAGCAGCCATAGCATAATAAGCAGCATTACCATTCATATTGATAGTGGCACCAAGAGGAAGTGCAAAAGAAGTAGTTTCTTTAGAAACATGCAATTCTTCAATAGTTGTTTTCATATTGAGAGGTAATGTAGCCATGGAAGATGCAGTAGTGAAAGCGAATAATTGAACTTTGTACATAGATTTAAAGAATTGTTTAAATGTAGTACATTTAGAGAACATAGCAACACTACCGCCAATAACACCATAATTAACGATGAGGAGAACGATAATATATAATACTACAAGATACGCTAGTTTTACTAAAATTTCTGAACCGAATTTACCGATAGAACCTGCCATTAAGCCGAATACACCAAGAGGTGCAATACACATAATAGCAGTCATAATATTTACAGTAACTTCAGTCATATAATTGAAAAATTTAAGTAAGAATTCTTTCTTTTCACCGCTTAAGTTAGCGATAGCAAAACCGATAAATAAGCTAAATACAATGATTTGTAAAATATTACCAGAAACGAGAGCTTCAAAAGGATTTGCAGGAACAAAACCGATTAAAGTTTCCCAAAATCCAGGTATACCGCCCTTATCAGCATATTCACTAGAAGCTTGAACTCCTAAACTAGCTAAACTAATTCCTTCACCTGGTTTAAATACTACACTGAAAATAAGACCTATAATAGTAGCAATGATAGTAGTAATTGTATAATAAATAAATGTTAAAAGACCGATTTTCCCAGCAGAACTAGAATTTCCTAGTGAAGCCGCACCACCAATTAATGAGAATAAAACCATAGGTACTACGACCATTTTGATTAATTGCATAAATAAGTCGCCGATTGGCGCAAAGATTTGTGCTGTTTCACCTAAAGCCAAACCAACAGCAATGCCTAAAATCATGGCAATGAGAATAAGCGTACCGAGCTTATTAATGATCATTTTTGCTGTCATTATAAAAGACCTCCTAAAGATATATTTGTATATTATATAAAAATAACATAACGAAATTATACTCTTTTTGGAGTGAATTTACAACTATACTGTAGCTTTTAGAAAAAATACGCACAAAATATCTTTTAAAATGTTTATTTGTTTTTTGTATACGTACAAATTTTATTTTAAAATAATACCTGAAAGCACTAAATTTAATTTATAGCGAATGTTTTCTTGATATTTAAGTGGTAGGCTACTAAAAGAAGCAGATTGAAATAGAGAATGAAACATTTCTGTGATAATTTCAGCTGGAATATCACTGCGAAATTCGCCATTATCTTGACCAGTTTTAATGATTTCATCAAAAATATCTTTGAATGGAAGTGGCTTTTTTATCGAAACATGTGGCTGGATAGTCAATGCACTTCTATCTACAGCGCGCATAAATAATGGCAAAATAAAACGATTTTGGTCTAGTAGATTAGCAGTATATAAAACGAGTCCTTCTAATACTTGAGCTTGAGTTTTTTCTTTATTTATAGATTCAAGATAATGTTGACGAATATCCATAGCTAATTGAATGAGCAGACTACGGAGTAAATCGTCTTTAGATTGAAAATAATTATAAAATGTGCCAATACCTAAATTAGCTTTTTGCATGATATCAGCAATAGAAGTATCTTTCAAACCTTTTTGAGCGAATAATACGATAGCGGATTGAATGATGGTTTTTTTTGATTTTATTTTTTTTGCTTCACGTTTACTAAGTGTATGTTCCAAAATAATCACCTGTTTATTTATATTTTATAAAAATGAATGCGGTTCGTTTTCTTTAAAATATATTATAATGGCATTTATCTTTTTTCTCAAACCGTAATAGTTTTTCAATAGTATGCTATAAATTAATGTTATTTTTTGATATAATTGCAATTAGATTTAAGGAAAAAATATAAAGGATTTCAATTTTATGAAAAAAGATGAAATACTATCAGCTATTGGTATTTTTTTCGGCATTGGTATTGTAGCTTTAGTATCTAAATCTATTGATAATAATTTATTATTAGCACCATTTGGAGCGACAAGTATAATCGCTTTTTTACTATATGACAGTGAATATGCTCAGCCGAGAAATATTATCTTAGGCTATATTATTACAAGTATCGTAGGTATTTTAATGGCTTATATTTTAGGGCATAATTGGATTGTTTATGCTTTAGGAGTAGCTATAGCTATGTTAGTGAAATCGTGGTTTAAAGCAATTCACCCACCATCTGCTGCTATGCCGATTATATTATTAAAAGCGAATGAACAAGGTATTATCAATTATTTTTTATTTGATGTAATACCAGGAATTTGTTTATTAGTTTTTATTGCTATAGTCTATAATAGATTTATTTTACATAGAGATTATCCTTTATGGCATAGATAATAATTTTAAGGAGAATTTTTGTGAAGTGGGCTAATCATAAATTAGTAACGACTGTAGTTGTATTTGCAGGAACAGGAAATTTTTTATATGCAGCATATAGTTTTTTTGGTAGTGTATTGCCAGATAGATTAGAAGGTAAACCACCAAAAGAAAGTAAAGCTTATTGGAAGTGGCGGTCTAAGCATCGCCAAAATACACATTGGACAGTGCCTTATTTAGCGATAATTGCTATTTTATTTTATTTACATGAAGTTGGTGTATTAAAAGATTTATTTTGGGAAATAGCACAAATTCCGATATTTGTCTGTGTAGGCGCTTTACTTCATATTATTGAAGATGGAATTTGTGGCAAGGTGCCACTTATCTGGCGAAAGCGAAAAATAGGTATAAAATTATTTCGCGTGGGCAGTTCATGGGAATATTTTATAAGTTATACGATTTGTGTAGCTGCTTTATATTATAAATTTATGTTGTAATAAGTTTCAGGTAAAAGAAAGTGGTGAAATATATGCAAAAACTAAAAATTGGTTTTATTGGCATTGGTGTAATGGGAAAATCCATGGCAGATAATCTCTTAAAAGCTGGATATGAAGTCATGGTTTATACGCGTACAAAGCAAAAAGCTGAAAGTTTATTAGCTAAAGGTGCAAAATGGTTTGATAGTGCCAAGGCCTTAGCTCAAAATGTAGATATAATCATCTCTATGGTGGGTTATCCTCAAGATGTAGCAGAAATCTATTTAGGTGAAAACGGCGTAATTAAAAATTTGAAACCACAAAGCATAATTATAGATATGACTACTTCTAGTCCAAAACTGGCTCAAGAGATTTATCAAGAAGCTCAAAAATATGAAATAAAATCTTTAGATGCACCTGTATCTGGTGGAGATGTAGGAGCAAAAAATGGTACACTTGCCATTATGGTCGGTGGCGATAAAGAAGTTTATGAAGAAGTTTTGCCGATTTTTGAAGCTATGGGAAAGACTATTTGCTATTTTGGCAAAGCAGGTTCTGGTCAATATGCAAAAATGAGCAATCAAATAGCTATTGCTTCTAATATGATGGGTGTTTGTGAAGCTGTTGCTTATGCGAAAAAATGTGGATTAAATCCTCAGGATTTATTAGATGTAATCTCTACAGGAGCAGCAGGTTCATGGTCGCTTAGCAATTTAGCACCAAGAATGTTAAAAGGTGATTTTGCACCAGGATTTTTCATTAAACATTTTATTAAAGATATGAAAATAGCTATAGAGTCAGCTGATGAAATGAATTTAGATTTACCAGGATTGAAATTGGCAAAATCTCTATATGAAAAATTAGCCAAAGAAGGTTATGAGAATAATGGCACTCAAGCCTTATTGAAATATTATGATGCTGAATAAAGCAAGACAAATACTACAAAAATTTTATGGATATGAAGACTTTCGACCAGGGCAGAAAAAAGTAGTTGAAAGTTTATTAAATAGAAATGATACAGTGGCGATTATGCCTACAGGTGCGGGAAAATCTATTTGTTTTCAAATCCCTGCATTATTATTTGAAGGGGTAACACTTGTTATATCGCCACTTATTTCTTTGATGAAAGACCAAGTTGATAGTTTGCGCCAGCTAGGGATAGCGGCAGTATATATTAATAGTTCTGTCAGTAAGGCTCAATTATATAAGGATTTACAAGATATATCTGCTGGTTTTTATAAAATTATTTATATAGCACCAGAGCGATTGACATCTGAATATTTACCAGATAGTTTTAAAAATTTAAATATTAGTATGGTAGCAGTTGATGAAGCGCATTGTTTATCACAATGGGGACATGATTTTCGTCCTAGTTATCGCAACATCTTAAATTTTACTAATTCACTGCGCATTAAGCCGATTATCAGTGCTTTTACAGCAACAGCTACACCAGAAGTAAAAACAGATATTATAAATTTATTAGGGCTTAAACAACCTAATGTATTTGTAACTGGTTTTGATAGACCAAATTTATATTTTTCCGTATTAAGAGGAGAAGTAAAAGATAAATTTGTCATAGATTATGTAAAAAAACATCAAGATGAAGCTGGAATTATCTATGTGGGCACTAGAAAAGATGTAGATGCTTTGCAAGTTTTATTGGAAATAAAGGGCATTAAAGCAGGTAGATACCATGCCGGTATGACAGATGAGGAAAGAAATCAAATGCAAGAAGAGTTTCTCTATGATAATCTTTCTGTCATGGTAGCGACAAATGCTTTTGGTATGGGCATAGATAAGCCGAATGTGCGCTATGTTATTCATTATAATATGCCAAAAAATATGGAAGCGTATTATCAAGAAGCAGGTAGAGCAGGTCGCGACGGGCTTTCAGGTAATTGTATTTTACTGTATAGTCCGCAAGATACACAGCTTCAAAAGTTTTTGATAAGTAAATCTACAGAAAGTGAAATTCGCCAACAATTAGAATATAAAAGATTGCAGTCTATGGTGGATTATTGTCATACACCGCAATGTCTAAGGGCATTTATTTTGCATTATTTTGGTGAATTTGATGTGGAAGAACATTGTGATAATTGTAGTAATTGCAAATTAGAAGGCGAATTGATAGATATTACAATTGATGCGCAAAAGGTTTTATCGTGTGTTTATCGTATGCATGAACGCTTCGGCGTGAAAATGATAGCTGAGGTTTTGAAAGGTTCCAAAAGTGCGAAGGTAAAACAATTTAATTTTGAGCGTTTATCTACGTATGGCTTGATGAAAGAGCGAAAGCTAAAAGATATTAGTGATTTAATTTTAAGACTTAGTGCTATGCAATATTTAGATATCACAGAAAGCCAATATCCAGTGGTTACTTTAAATGAATTGTCATGGCAAGTGCTTCGTGGTCAAAAAAAGGTTTGGCAAAAGATGGTAATTGTTAAAAAAGCCAAGGCTAAAGGTGAATTATTTGAAGCTTTGCGCAGTTTGCGTAAAGAATTAGCGACAAAAGAAAAATTACCACCATATATGATTTTTTCTGATGCTACACTTACACAGATGGCAACAGATAAACCGACTGATTTAGAATTGATGAAGAATATTCGCGGTGTAGGTGAATTTAAATTACAAAAATATGGTGAGGAATTTTTAACAGTGATAAAGAGCTACATATCGTAAAGATATTTAGTATAGATTAAGAGAAAAAGGGGTAGATTTTATGGATCCAATTTTAAAATTACAAAATGGCAGTGATGTCAGAGGTGTAGCAGTTGAAGGTGTAGCTGATGAACCTGTTACTTTGACACCAGAATATGCTAATCGCATTGTGCAAGCTTTCGTTTTATGGCTCAGCAAAAAAAGTGGCAAAAAAGCAAGTGAATTAAAAATCGCAGTAGGTCATGATTCTCGTATTTCTGCACCAATGTTAAAACAACAAGCTTTAATGGCCATTGTAGCTCAAGGGGCAACAGCTGTTGATTGTTCTATGGCTACAACTCCAGCTATGTTTATGTCTTTAGTATATGAAGAAACAAAATATGATGGTTCTATGATGATTACTGCAAGCCATCTTCCATTTAATCGCAATGGTATTAAATTCTTTGAACCAGAAAATGGCGGTATGGAAAAGAAAGACCTCACTGATATGCTCAAAATCGCTTGCGAATTGACTGAACAAACAGTGGATATTAGTAATGTAGAAAAATTTGATTTAGTTTCTCTTTATGCTGAAAATCTTTGCACAAAAATCCGTGAAGGTATCAACAGCAAAGACAATTATGATAAACCACTTACAGGCAATCATATCGTAGTAGATGCAGGTAACGGTGCTGGCGGATTTTTTGCACAAAAAGTTTTAGCTCAGTTAGGTGCAGATACTACAGGTAGCTTATACTTAGATCCAGATGGACATTTCCCAAATCACATTCCAAATCCAGAAAATAAAGAAGCTATGGACGCTATTCGCGGTGCAGTGCTTAATAATAAAGCTGATTTAGGCTTGATTTTTGACACTGATGTAGATAGAATGTCTGCTGTATTTAGCGATGGTCAAGAAGTAAATCGTGATGCACTTATTGCTATGATGGCTGCTATCTTAGTGAAAGATTATCCAAATTCCACTATTGTTACTGACTCTGTAACTTCTGATAAATTGACTGCGTTTTTAGAAGGTGAATTACAGTTAAAACATCATCGTTTCCAACGTGGTTATAAAAATGTAATCAATGAATGCAAACGCTTAAATGAAGAAGGCGTAGTATCTCCACTCGCTATTGAAACAAGTGGTCATGGTGCACTTAAAGAAAATTATTATCTTGATGATGGTGCATATATGGCAGTTAAACTCTTAATTGCTGCAGCTAAAACTAAAGCAGAAGGTAAAACTTTAAATAGCTTGATTGAAAAACTTGAACCACAATTTGAAACAGCAGAATATCGCTTAAAATTAAAAGGTGAAGATTTCAAAGCTTATGGGGCAAAAGTTTTAGAAATATTTACTGCTCGTGCAAAAGAAAAAGGCTATCATATTGTAACACCAAATTATGAAGGTGTACGCATTAGCTTTAAAGGTGAAGCAAATGGTTGGGCATTGCTTCGTCAATCTTTACATGATCCAAATATGCCACTTAATGTAGAAGGTAATGGCGAAGGCGATTGTGCAAAAATCACAGCTATGATGAAAGAGTTATTAAGTGGTTTTGACCAATTAGATATCTCTGTATTTGATAAATAATAATATAGCGGAAAATAGCAGAAGTTTATATTATCAATAATAAAAACCTCGAGAAAGGTAGTTTTATGTTTCTCGAGGTTTTTATTTTATATTTGTTTTTTCCATAGATACTTTTGCATAGTTTATAAAATAATTTTTGCTGGTGTGTTTAATTTTTTATTGAAATGTTGTAAACTATAAGGAAACGCATTTGAAAGGAGTATTTTTATGGATTTACATAATTTATTGGTATTTCAAGATTTATTCAATGATGATGTTTTTAGAGATATCGAGAAAACTATTTCTCGAGAAAATTTAAATAAAGGGGCTGTTGCTGCTAAGTTGATTAATAAAGCGGAACAGTTGGGTTTATCTGGAAATATTATACGTTCATATATGATTTATACTGTGGCTCATCAAAGTAATTGTGTGTCTTATGCAGTAGAAAAATCTGGTGGTAAAATCGGTAAAAGTTTGTATCAAGCTTTTTGTCATGATATTGAATTAATAGAAAAATTATTGCTTCTAAAACCTAGTTTACTTTTAGATTGCGATTTATTAGATGATTATGAACCGACAAATATTAATCAATCTACAGCGTTCAATTTATTAGTAGAAAATCTAGATAAAGCACAAACTAGCAAGGATAAGGCAGATGTTTTTATCAATTATTATAGAATATTTGGCAGTGGAGATATGGCAGATTATCGAGCTTTCCGTTGGGATAGAGATGAGGATAGTTTAGTTGGTATTAAACATTTTGAAACTATGAAGCTTCAAGATTTAATCGGCTATGAATATCAGAAACAAGAATTATTAGCCAATACGAAAGCCTTTGTAGAAGATAAGCCAGCAAATAATGTTTTACTTGTAGGGGCAAGAGGTACAGGAAAATCTTCAGGTGTAAAAGCAGTGGTTAATTCTTTCTTTGATAAGGGCTTGCGTTTAGTTCAATTAACTAAAGAGCAATTAATAGATTTACCTGTTATTATGGAGCGTTTGCGAGATTTTAGCAGTAAGAAATTCATCATTTTCTTAGATGATTTATCTTTTGAAGAATTTGAAGTGGAATATAAATATTTAAAATCAGCAATTGAAGGTGGTGCTTCGGCAAAACCTGAAAATGTACTTATTTATGCTACATCAAATCGCCGTCATTTAATTAAAGAAAGTTATAAAGATAGAGGGGCAAATGATGATGATATGCACCGCAGTGATACATTGAATGAAACTATTTCACTTTCTGATAGATTTGGTTTAATCATCTATTATATGGCACCAAACCAACAAGAATATTTAGATATTGTAGATGGTTTATTAAAACAGCATGGCATAGAATTATCTAAAGAAGAATTGCGCGTAAAAGCAGGGGCATGGGAAAAAGAACATTCTGGACGCTCTGGCAGAATAGCACAACAGTTTGTAACACATTATTTAGGGCAAGTTTATAATAAATAAAAAGCAGGAGATATCCTGCTTTTTTATTAGAAAATTTCATTGAATTTTTTATTATAGATTTAAATCATTGATAGGAAATATTGATGAAATCTTAAATCACAAGTTAATTCAGGGTGAAAAGAGCTTACAAGCATATTTTTTTGACGTGCAGCTATGATTTTATTATCTAAAGTAGCTAAATTTTGTACATCTTTACCTGTTTTAGTAATGTAGGGAGCACGAATAAATACTAAAGGAATAGGCATATTTTTATCTATGGTAGGAGTTAATAAATTAGTAGAAAAACTATCTAATTGAGAGCCATAGCCATTGCGTTTAACTGTTATATCCATAGTTGCAAGATGCGTATTTGTTTCATTTTCAATATTTTTAGCAAGCAAAATTAAACCAGCACAAGTGCCAAATACAGGTAAACCTGAAATGATTTTTTGCTGTAAAATTTCTTTCAAGCTAAAATAATCAAGAAGTTTTCCTATAGCTGTAGACTCGCCACCAGGTAAAATAAGTCCATCAATACAATCTAAATCTTTGGCTGTTTTTACTATACGAGTTTTTGTATGTGGTATTTGCATTAAGATTTCTTGATGTTCAGCAATAGCCCCTTGCATACCTAAAATACCAATTATTTTATTCATATCACATTACCAGCCACGTTTTGCCATTTGTTGTTCTTGAGGAATAGTATCTATTTCTATACCGACCATAGCTTCACCGAGATTTTCTGATATTTTAGCTAGTTTTTCAGGATCATTGTAAAAAGTAGTAGCTTCGACAATAGCTTTTGCTCGTTTTTGTGGATCACCGGATTTGAAGATGCCAGAGCCTACAAATACACCATCAACACCTAATTGCATCATTAAGGCAGCATCAGCAGGAGTGGCAATACCACCAGCTGCAAAATTAACAACAGGAAGTTTTCCATGTTCATGTACATAACAAACTAAATCAAAAGGAGCACCTATTTCTTTAGCGATATGCATTAACTCACTAGATGTGGCAGATTTTACTCTATTGATATCTTTTTGCATAGTTCTAAAATGACGAACAGCTTCAATGACATTTCCAGTACCTGCTTCACCTTTTGTTCTAATCATGCTAGCACCTTCACCAATTCGACGAAGTGCTTCACCTAAATTTCTAGCACCACAAACAAAAGGAATATCAAAATCTTGTTTATAGATATGATTTTCGTCATCAGCTGGTGTTAAAACTTCTGATTCATCAATGTAATCAATGCCGATAGCTTGTAATATTTGAGCTTCAACAAAGTGACCAATGCGAGCTTTTGCCATAACAGGGATAGAAACAGCTTCTTTAATTTCTCGTATCATTTTAGGATCTGACATGCGAGCAACTCCACCTTCACGACGTATATCAGCAGGTACGCGTTCAAGTGCCATAATTGCAACGGCACCAGCTTCTTGAGCTATTTTTGCTTGCTCTACGTTGGTAACATCCATGATGACTCCGCCTTTGAGCATTTGTGCAAGATTTTTATTTAAATTGTAACGATTATTCATGATAGACTCCTTTGATTGTATTATATTAATTAAAATGATAAAATTGTATCAATACAATATTTAAATTTGCAAATTAAATTTTATAAATTATAGATAAAGGAGAAAAAAATAGCAAGAATGAAGGATAAATTAATTGAATTTGTATCGATACAATTGGACAAAGATTTAAAAGAGCCTTTATATGTACAATTATATGAGCAAATAAAATTAATGATAAAACAGCATTTATTATCTCCAGGATATAAATTGCCTACTGTAAGAAATCTAGCTCAAAATTTACAAGTAAATCCAAGTACAGTAGTTAATGCTTACAAAGAATTAGAAAAAAATGGTTTTATTTTTAGTAAGCGTGGTAGCGGAAGTTATGTGGCTGAACAAGTGATTAATACTATCGATGAATTAGAAGAGAATAATCACATTCCCATTGATTTAACTGATGACTTAAAAATTTTGCAAGGTCAAAAAAATGTGATAAATATGAGTACGATATCCTTAAATCCGGATATGATTTCTATAGAGACTTTTAAGCAAGTGGTAAATAAAATTTTAGAAAGAGATAAAGGATATGCATTTACATATCAAGACAGTCAAGGCTATTTGCCACTTCGCCAATCAATTACTCAAGAATTGGCGAAAAAAAGGATAAATACAACGCCAGAATACATTCAGATTATTTCAGGTGCACAACAAGGCATAGATATAGTAGCACGTGCTATTTTAAAACATGGAGATATTGTATTTGTAGAAAATCCAACTTATCCAGGAGCGATAGCAGCTTTTCGCTCTTGTGGGGCGAAAATTATAGATATTAAATTGACAAAAGAAGGTATTGACTTAGTTGACCTCGAAAATAAATTAAGGAAATTTAGACCTAAATTGATATATGTGATGCCTAATATTCAAAATCCTACAGGTATATCTTATACAAAAGCTAATTGTCGTCGTTTAATGGGATTGGCTCGTTTTTATAATGCTTATATTTTGGAAGATGATTATATAAGTGGTCTTTGTTATCAAGAAAAATCGCCTATACCTTTAAAAGCGTATGATACAGATGATCGAGTGATTTATATTCGCAGTTTATCAAAGATTTTTATGCCAGGATTAAGACTTGCTTATTTAATCATGCCCCAAGTATTGGCACAGACTTTATTAAATGTAAAACATATTTCAGATATAGCGACTTCTGGACTTACACAGAGAGTTTTTGATTATTATTTGCGTGAAGGATTATGGCAAGAACATTTAAATTCTATTCGCAGTGTATATAAAACACAATTTGAATTTGCGCTTAGAATGGCAAAAAAATATTTGCCTAAGGATATAGATTATTTAAAACCACAAGGGGGATTATCTTTGTGGCTGAATTTACCAGATAGATTAAGTGCAAGTGAGATAATTGAAAAAGCTAGAAATGAAGGGGTAATAATTTGCGATGGGGCACCATTTTTTGTGCGCAATGCCCCTAATAAACAAATACGTTTGAGTTTTGCCACTTTGTCTTTGGCAGAAATAAATACAGGGATAAAAATAATTCAAAATATAACTAAATATTAAAGGGGGAATACTTATGAAAATAGGTATTGCTGGAAACGGCAAAATTGTACATGAAATGATAGGAGCTACAAAAAATATTCAAGATTTAGAAATAGTAGCTATATGTAGTCGACCACAGAGCAGACAAAAAGCAGAAGCAATAGCAGATAAATTTAATATCGCTAAAATATATACAGATTATAATCAAATGCTAGAAGATGGCGAAATAGATTTTATTTATGTAGCTGTAGCCAACAATGTGCATTATGAATATACAAAAAAAGCACTAGAGGCAGGGAAAAATGTTATTTGTGAAAAACCTTTTACCATTACAGCAAAACAGACACAAGAATTAATAGATTTAGCTAAAGCTAAAAATTTATTTTTATTTGAAGCTATCACTATTTTATATGCACCAAATTATCAATATATAAAAGAAAATTTGGAGCAAATCGGTCAATTGCGTTATGTTCATGCTAATTATGCACAATATTCTAGCCGTTATGATAGATATTTAAACAAAGATGTAGCTCCAGCATTTAGCCCTGAACATGCAGGGGGTGCTTTATATGATTTAAACATTTATAATTTACATTTTGTTATGGGCGTATTAGGTACACCGAAAGAAGTTATTTATCGACCAAACCTCGGTTTTAATGGCATAGATATTTCAGGTACAGCATTATTAGATTATGATGATTATACAGTAGTATGTAGTGCAGCTAAAGATTCTGAAAGTATCAGCGGAATTGTATTTCAAGGTGAAAAAGGCTATATGGAATTAGTAGGAGCGCCAAATGCTTGTGCGTTAGTCAAAGTTCATAAAAAAGGTGAAGAAGAAATCTTGATAAATAAAGAAAAATACAATCATCGCATGGTCAATGAATTTGTAGCTTTCACAGAAATCTTTAAACAACAAGATTTAGCTACTTGTTATAAAACATTAGAACATAGCTTAAATGTCATGAAAGTATTAGAACAAGCCAGAATAAGTGGCAAAGTAGAATTTAATATTTGATGAAGATATGAAAAAGCCTATATCAGCTAATTTTATATGCTGATATAGGCTTTTTTTAGAGAATGAAATAATCAAATTTTTCACGACTATCAATGCCGAAACTATATGTATTGATAAAATTATCTACAATATATACACGAAAAGAATCAGTTTTAGGATTGATATATTTTTGACTTTTTTCAATCATTTGAGTGTATTGTTTTTGCGTGAGAAATCCCTCAAATGCAGATTTTTGCACACGTTTTCCATATCTTTCCAGACAGTGAACTAATTTAGTGCGTTGTTTATTATCAACGATATCATAAATTACTAATACAATAAATTGTTTATCTTCCATAATAATATTCTTCTCATTAACGTAATTTTATAGGAGTATATAAAGATATATCTTTATTGATGATTACTCTAGCATAATTTTTACATTGTAAATTAATGCTTTGACGATAAGTATATGTACCTTCTATATATTTATTTTCTGTTTGTAATTTCTTATTATAAGCATTTAGAAATATTTTTTTACCATCAGCGTTTAAATAACAACTTTTTTTATTTTTATCAAACATATCTATAGTAATACTATTGCGTTTAATTAAATTCATCACTAGAGAATCAATTATAATGGCACGCCATTCTTCAATTAAGTCAGATACTAAAGCAGGATGACCTTTAGCTAATTGATGAAAAAATCCTATATAAGGATGAAGACCTGTACTAATAACAGCAGAAAGTATTTCATTAAATAATATATTATAGCCAAAACTCAACATAGCATTAAAAGGGTCAAGTGGTGGTTGTTTACTTCTCTTTGAGAATTGAAAAGGTTTGGGACAGATTAGTCCTAATGCAGAAAAATATGTTCTACTAGACAGACCTTCATAACCTAATAATTCATTAAAATCAGTAGTATATTGAATATTTTTTTGCACATTCTTTATATAATTGATTAATTCAGTTACTTTATCTATTTTGAGATTGCGATTATAGCGACGCAATAAAGTTATTTGATTGTGAATTTTGGCATGTACAGTATTTTGTGCTAATTGAAAATAAAAATTTTTATCTGATAATAGCTCAAACTGTTGTTTATGTTTAAAGATATCAATATTTTTAGGAGAATAAAGTGAACCTAAAAGATTTCCAGAAGATGATATCCAAAAAGTATATCTTTAGCAAAACATTCAGTTATTAAAGTTGAAGAAATTTGCGTAGTGTTAACTACAGTAATATCTTCTACCAATTCTAAAGGAATTTCTTTGATAATGATATCATCTTTCTCAATAATAAGACGACCGCCTTTTTTATGAAGATAAGCACCATTTTCATTAATGTATATAGAAGCCATAGAAATTACCTCTTAATTTTATAGTTTAAACAAAAGAGCAAAAGTATTGTACTTTTGCTCTTTTATAATAGGTTCTGTCCCCTATAAGCGGGGTTAGTTTTAAACTTGATATGCCCCAAATGAAAAAAGACACAGTCTAGTTTCCGTCCCCTATAAGCGGGGTTAGTTTTAAACCTATGAGTATGCCATTTTATGTTATCACTGGGTTTTTGGAGTTTCCGTCCCCTATAAGCGGGGTTAGTTTTAAACAAGTTTCTATCGGAAACCGAATGATCTCATTCGGTATGGATAGTTTCCGTCCCCTATAAGCGGGGTTAGTTTTAAACTCAGTTTTCAAATTACCTAAGGAATTTATTCCTACGTTTCCGTCCCCTATAAGCGGGGTTAGTTTTAAACAATCGTGAAGGCTTCGTAGGAGGATGGGTTGCAGCTAGTTTCCGTCCCCTATAAGCGGGGTTAGTTTTAAACCCTGTGCTCTGGAACCCGCGTCGTTATTGGGCTGAAAATGCACTTTGCGGTTGAGAACAAGATTTAGATTGATTGAGCGATGTTATACACTTTAAAAAGTGCCACGAAGCCAGTAATGACGCGGTGCGGCGGAGATGCCGTTTTTTTGCCATTTTGTGCTATTTTTTACGTTTTAAAAATGAAGTCGTGTATAAATATTAGTGAAGAATATATACTATCTTTTATTAAAATTCAATCAACTAAAGATATTATAACCTATTTTTATAAATTTTACAATGCAAAAATTTGCAATATTTTGTTATAAGAGTTTTGCGATTGAGATTATCAGAATTTTCTGTTGGAGTTTTACATTAATTATATAGGGATTTATTTATAAAAAATATTTATAGTAAAAATTTTTTATAAATAAATGCCAAAATGAAAGTTTTAAGCAAGATATATATAATGTAAGACTTATAAAACTAAGATAAAAGATGTAAAAGTTTTTGTCAATAAAAATAAAAAATTTTTTAAGTAAAAATGCCAGAATAAATGAATTAAGGCAGATATAAATAATATAGGAGAAGGTATTTAAATTTTTGATGAATTGTCAATCCAAGTGCGACACTTCTTTTAAAAATAAATTAAATGGA
>OOCU01000384.1_pt1 | contig 41924 bp, 30 predicted proteins | sample 1671781 | NCBI WGS metagenome assembly OOCU01 (sample SAMN06348192, study PRJEB24527) | human gut metagenome | reverse complement strand
TTTTTCATATAAGTAGAGTTTGTTATTTGTTTGGTCCGTATGTAACTGTGAAGTTATATACGGATTTTTTATATAGTATAATTCGTTGTTTTACACTTTATCAATACAATATACTTTCACTACTACTTTTTATAATCACCATTATGTTTAATAGAAATATTTGAAATCTCTATCTCTTGCCTATTTTCTTGAATTTGAAACGCATGGAAAATACGATAGTCTGGAGATACACGGACAAAAAAATAGCCATCTCGATTGTGAGACGGCTATTTTTTATATAATAAAATGATTATTATTTGTTCATTTCAGCTTCGATAGCTTCCAGTTCCGGACCCATGTTCAGATTATAATAGATACCTCTTAAAGCAATCATATATTCTGATTCATCAGGTTTTAATTCGTGAGCTTTCTGAAAATAAGGAAGAGCTTTTTTGAAAAGATCTTTAGCTACAGCTAATTCTTCCTGATATTTCTTACTATCATTGATCATATTAGCCTCACCTTGTTTGTTTACACCCTGGTTGTAATATACACGACCTAAGCTAGACAAAGATTCAGCTGATTCCGGATTGATTTCCAATGCTTTCTTGAAGAATTCTTCAGCCTTTGCATAATCTTTCAAACCTGTTTCATAAACGATACCCATCACATGATAAAGCTGTCCGTTCTCCGGATTCTTAGCAATAGCTGTTGTCAGATTTTCGATAGCTTTTTCATTCTGACCTGAACGAACATATGTATCGATCAAACTCATCAGATAAAAGTCTTCATTCGGGAATTTTACCAAACCTTCTTCCAATGTTTTTATGTGATTTACAGAATCACCTGCCTGTTGATATTCATAAGCCAAATACTGATAAACATCATTCTGTCTGAAATCTGTGTCTTTAGCACGGCTCAAAGCTTTGATAGCTGTAGGAGAATCACCCAGCTGAGTTGCAGCTACAGCAGCATAGAACTGAACTGTCATGAAAGTAGAGTCTTTCTCTGCAGTCTGAGTTCCTTCAAACATGGGTAATTCAGAGATTTCCAGATACTGATTAAAGAAATCATAAGCTTTCTTATAATCTTTCTGATCGAAATAGTAAGCACCACCGTTGAAATAATATACATGATCAGCACTCAAGATACTCTTGATGTCTTTTGTATATTTAGGTTTGATTTTACCTTTTTCATTAGGTAATTGATCCAGTTCGTAAGCTTTCTTGAAATAAGGAAGGATAGCGATCAATGCATCATACATAACCGGTTCGTTCGGCTGCTGTCCCAAAATCTGTTTTGTTCTTTCTGCACTAAACTGCTGATCTTCGATAAAACCTGCAACATACCATGTTTGAGCATCATCCTTTGATTCAGGATTTTCCATGGCTCCTTTGATTAAGGCTCTTGCTTCAGTAAAGTCAGCCTTGTCTCCTTTTGCAATACCCTGTGCTTCTTTAACGGCTTTCTTTTGAGCGAAAGAGGCAGAAGATGCTGCAACACATAATGCAACTGTTAACAATAATCGTTTCATTGTGATAGTAATTTGAGATTAATATTTCTATTTGTTTAAATTATTCATTTGTTGTCTCTTCAGTATCATTTGCGATATCTTCAGATCCTCCAAACCCGGTTAATTCTTCATTATTCTCATTCTGAGCATCCAGTTCAGCGTTTTCGTCATCCACCTCCTGCTCATCCGGTTCGGATAATACCTTACATACCGAGGCTATTTCATCGTTACGTTTACCTAAGTTGATCAGGCGTACACCTTGCGTTGCACGTCCGATAACGTTCAAGTCGGTAACTTTCATACGAATAGCAATACCGGACTTGTTGATGATCATGATATCATTTTCTACTGTAACATTTTTAATGGCAACAAGTTTACCTGTCTTATCTGTAATGTTGAGCGTCTTAACACCTTTACCGCCACGGTTCGTCATACGGTAATCTTCCACAACCGAACGTTTTCCGTAACCCTGCTCAGAAACAACTAATACCGTATCGGCTTCCTTGTCTTTGATACATACCATTCCTACAACTTCATCGGAAGGATCGTCATCCAATGTCATACCCCTTACTCCGGATGCTGTACGTCCCATTACACGAACAGCACTTTCATGGAAACGTATAGCACGTCCATTACGGTTTGCAATCAGCACTTCATTATTGCCGTTTGTCAAACAAACTTCGATCAAGCCGTCGTCTTCACGCAATGTGATGGCGTTTACACCATTCTGGCGCGGACGTGAATATGCTTCAAGCAATGTTTTCTTGATAACACCTTTCTTGGTACAGAACAACAGATAATGTGAATTGATAAATTCGGTATCAGTTGTCAGTTTCTTTACACGGATAAAAGCATTTACTTTATCATCCGGTTCGATATTCAATAAATTCTGGATAGCTCTACCCTTCGCATTCTTAGCTCCTTCAGGTATTTCGTATACTTTCAGCCAATAACATTTACCTTTTGCCGTAAATATCAGCAAGGTTGCATGCATGGATGCCGGATAGATATATTCTACGAAGTCTTCGTCACGTGTTACCGATCCCTTTGCTCCTACTCCGCCACGTCCCTGGGCACGGAATTCGCTCAGTGGCGTACGCTTGATGTATCCCATGTGAGAAATGGTGATGATCATTTCATCATCCGCATAGAAATCTTCCGGATTCAGTTCTTCGGAAGCATATACGATATCCGTTTTACGCTCATCGCCAAACTTTTCTTTTACTTCTTCCAGTTCTCCTTTGATAACCTCCATACGAACATCCTCGTTTTCAAGAATTTCTTTTAAACGGGCGATCAACTTCTCTATTTCTTCGTATTCCGCACGCAGTTTATCCTGTTCCAGTCCGGTCAACTGGCGAAGTCTCATTTCAACAATGGCACGTGCCTGAATATCAGACAGCGAGAAACGTTCCATCAAACGTTCGATAGCCTCATTCGGGCTTTTCGATGATTTGATGATAGCGATTACTTCGTCGATATTGTCTGAAGCAATGATCAAACCTTCCAGGATATGCGCTCTTTCTTCCGCTTTCTTCAGTTCGAAACGTGTACGACGGATAACAACTTCATGCCGATGTTCGATAAAAGCCTTGATCATATCTTTCAAGTTCAACTGTCTCGGACGACCGTTGACCAAAGCGATATTGTTTACACTGAAAGAAGATTGCAGTGCAGTCAGCTTATACAATTTATTCAGTACAACACCAGAGTTGGCATCACGTTTCACATCGACGACAATACGCATACCGTTACGGTCGGACTCATCGTTCACGTTGGAAATACCGTCAATACGTTTATCGTTTACCAGATCAGCTATATACTTGATCAATTCAGCCTTATTAACAAGATAAGGAATTTCGGTAATAACAATCTTCTCGTGATTGTTTTCTACTTCAATCTCTGCTTTACCACGGAGGATGATACGTCCTCTACCGGTTTCAAAAGCTTCTTTTACGCCGGCATATCCGTAGATCGTTGCACCGGTCGGAAAGTCAGGAGCTTTGATATATTGCATCAATCCTTCTACGTCAATATCTCCACGAGCGTCGATATAGGCAATACATCCGTCAAGTACTTCGGTCAAATTGTGTGTCGGCATATTTGTAGCCATACCAACAGCAATACCCGAACCTCCATTTACCAGCAGATTAGGAATACGGGTCGGCAACACAGTCGGTTCTTTCAGCGTATCATCAAAGTTCAGCTGAAAATCTACTGTATCCTTCTCGATGTCCCGGAGCATTTCCTCGGCAAGCTTACTTAATCTTGCCTCCGTGTAACGCATAGCGGCAGGACTGTCACCGTCCACAGAACCAAAGTTACCTTGTCCATCGACCAATGTATAACGCATAGACCATGTCTGTGCCATACGAACCATTGCGAAATAGACGGACGAGTCGCCATGTGGATGATATTTACCTAAAACTTCACCAACAATTCTCGCAGATTTTTTATAAGGTTTGTCGGATGTATTACCCAATTCATTCATTCCAAACAAAATACGACGATGAACCGGTTTAAAACCATCCCTAACATCCGGAAGGGCACGTGAAACGATGACAGACATTGAATAGTCAATGTATGCCGATTTCATTTCCTCCTCGATGTTAATCTTAATAATTCTGTCTTGATCAACCATTTAGTTTTATATTAATTACACTCAATATCTCATCTTTTAAAAAGTGCACTAAGGTAAGGCTTTTCCCTGTATCACGAAAGTTTTTATGCTGAAAAAAATGTTTTTATTCCGCATCCGGGGGAAACAGCTCTTTTTTCAAAAAAGTGTTTCATCCTAATGGAACAAGTGTTTCATCTAGGAGAAACAACTGTTTCACTAGGGTGAAACACTATTCTTCTGCCGTACTTTTACCGGATAGACGAGGAGCTTAATAAGGATATTTAAGCACTTTCTTCATTTTTCTTAGGAATAATGGCATGAATTTTGTTAGATATATAGAGAGAGTTTACTAACTTTGTATTCACATACATTATTTATAAAGAGAAGGATTCATTTTAATATGAAAAATAATTATTCGAAAAGGCTTATTGACGTTATAGAATATAGCCGCGAAGAGGCCGCCAGGCTTCAAAACAGCTATATCGGGCCGGAACACTTAATGCTTGGTATCATCCGCGACGGTGAAGGTAAAGCCATGCAGTTATTGCGTGATTTGCATGCCGACGTATTCGATATAAAGAGAAGAATTGAGCAGGAGATCAAAAATACATTTGAGACAGAAGAGGCCGAACTGCATGATATAGCGATCAGTAAGACAACAGAACGTGTTTTACGTATGAGCATGTTGGAATCCCGTTTGTTCAAGACAGACGAGACCGGCACGGAACATTTGTTGTTGGCCATCCTGAAAGAAGAGTTCAACGTAGCCGCCAAAGCACTGAGCGAAGCCGGTATAAACTATCGTAACGTATACAACAACCTGGTTGGCGGAACCGACATGAACCGCATGGAAGAGTTGGAAGAGATCGACGAGATCAGCGACGGTTACACAGATGATGAAGACGACGAAGATGAAGACTTCTCTTCCCGCAAAGAGTCTCCCCGCTCCTCTTCCGGAACCGGAGCCGCACAACCGAAGTCGCCAAACGATACACCTGTACTGGACAATTTCGGTACAGATATGACACGTGCTGCTGCCGAGAATAGGTTGGACCCGATCGTCGGTCGTGAAAAAGAGATCGAACGTCTGGCACAGATATTAAGCCGTCGTAAAAAGAACAATCCGGTACTGATCGGTGAACCGGGAGTTGGTAAATCTGCTATCGTAGAAGGACTTGCCCTACGTATTATCCAGCGAAAGGTATCACGGGTATTGTTCGACAAGCGCGTGATCAGCCTGGACATGGCTTCTATCGTAGCCGGAACAAAATACCGCGGACAGTTTGAGGAACGCATCAAAGCCATCCTGAACGAACTTTCGAAGAACCCGAACATCATCCTGTTCATCGATGAGATCCATACGATCGTAGGTGCAGGATCGGCTTCCGGCTCTATGGATGCGGCCAACATGCTGAAACCGGCCCTGGCACGTGGTGAAATACAATGTATCGGCGCTACGACTTTGGATGAGTATCGTAAGAACATCGAGAAAGACGGAGCTTTGGAACGTCGTTTCCAAAAGGTGATCGTCGACCCGACAACAGCCGAAGAGACATTGCAGATATTGAAAAATATTAAACCGCGTTACGAAGAACATCACAATGTGATCTATACTGACGAAGCCCTCGATGCTTGTGTAAAGCTGACAGAGCGCTATATCAGCGACCGTAACTTCCCGGATAAAGCGATCGACGCCCTGGATGAGGCAGGTTCTCGCGTACATATATCTAATATCACCGTTCCGAAAAGCATCGAAGAACTGGAAGCAAAGATAGAAGATACAAAAACAGAAAAACTGGCAGCCGTGAAGTCTCAGAATTTCGAACTGGCCGCAAGTTTCCGTGATAAAGAGCGTCAATATCTGCTGCAGTTGGAAGCCGCAAAAGCCAAATGGGAACAGGAATTGCAGGAGCACCGCGAAACAGTGGATGAAGACAAAGTTGCCGAAGTAGTAGCCATGATGTCAGGCGTTCCCGTTCAGCGTATCGCTAAAGCTGAAAACCTGAAACTGCTGGAAATGGCAGAGAACCTGAAAAAGCAGGTAGTCGGCCAGGACGATGCCGTTCAGAAGATCGTAAAAGCGATCCAGCGTAACCGTGTCGGTCTGAAAGATCCGAACAAGCCGATCGGTACCTTTATGTTCTTAGGTCCGACAGGTGTAGGTAAAACTCACCTTGCCAAGAAGTTAGCAGAATACCTGTTTGACTCGGCAGATGCTTTGGTTCGTATCGACATGAGTGAATATCTTGAAAAGTTCGCGGTTTCCCGCCTGATCGGTGCACCTCCGGGATACGTAGGTTATGAAGAAGGTGGTCAGTTAACAGAAAAAGTTCGTCGTAAACCCTACTCTGTCGTATTGCTGGATGAGATCGAAAAAGCGCATCCCGATGTATTCAACCTGTTGTTGCAGGTACTCGACGAAGGTCGCTTGACTGACAGTCTTGGCAGACGGATCGACTTTAAGAACACTATTCTGATCATGACTTCCAATATCGGAACACGTCAGTTGAAAGACTTCGGTCGTGGTGTCGGATTCAGTTCGCAGGCTGCCGGTGAACCGGATAAGGATTTCTCACGCAGCGTAATTCAGAAAGCGTTGAACAAGGCGTTCGCTCCGGAATTCTTGAATCGTGTCGACGACATCATCATGTTCGACCAGCTTGATAAAGATGCAATCCACAAGATCATCGATATTGAGTTACAGGGACTTTACAAACGTGTTTGTGGTCTGGGTTACGAATTGGTTCTTACCGATGAGGCAAAAGACTTCATCGCAACGAAAGGCTACGATGTACAGTTCGGTGCCCGTCCACTGAAACGTGCTATCCAGAAATACCTGGAAGATGAAATGGCAGAACTGATCATCCGTGCTTCTGTAGGTGAAGGCGACAAGATCGTTGTAGACTTCAACAAAGAAGAACAGAAAATAGTAACATCCGTAGAAAAGAAGGAACAGGAATAAGCCGTTTCTTCCGGTAATAAAGTCAAAATGTCAGATAGAACCTATCTGGCATTTTTTTTGTTTATATCGTAACGTCAAACGAATAGTATAACATAAAAATATAAATAAAATGGCTAAACAAGGAAACATAGGTGTTACAAGCGAGAACATCTTCCCTATCATTAAAAAGTTTTTGTATAGTGACCACGAAATCTTTCTTCGTGAATTAGTGTCAAATGCTGTCGATGCTACTCAGAAATTAAAAACACTGGCATCTGTCGGAGAATTCAAAGGCGAGCTGGGAGATTTGGCAGTCCATGTAAGTTTCGACGACAAGATCATCAAGATTTCCGACCGTGGTATCGGTATGACCGCTGAAGAGATCGACAAATATATTAACCAGATTGCTTTCTCTGGTGCTGAAGAGTTCGTAGAGAAATACAAGAATGATGCAGCAGCTATCATCGGACATTTCGGTCTGGGTTTCTATTCTTCTTTCATGGTTTCAAAGAAAGTGGAGATTGTCACCAAATCTTATAAAGAAGGTGCTGTTCCTATGAAATGGAGTTGCGACGGTACACCTGAGTATACATTGGAAGAAACACAAAAAGACGATCGCGGAACAGATATCATCCTATATATCGATGATGAAAACAAAGACTTCCTGAATAAAGACAAGATCAACGGCTTGCTGACAAAATACTGCCGGTTCCTTCCGGTTCCTATTGCATTCGGTAAAAAACAGGAATGGAAAGACGGTAAATATGTCGATACTGACGAAGACAATATCATTAACGAGATCACACCGGCATGGGTTCGCAAACCGACCGATATGACCGATGAAGATTATAAGAAATTCTACCGTGACCTTTATCCTATGTCAGAAGAACCTCTGTTCTGGATTCATCTGAATGTAGACTATCCGTTCAACCTGACAGGTATCCTGTATTTCCCGCGTATCAAGAGCAATCTCGACCTACATCGCAATAAGATACAGCTCTACAGTAACCAGGTGTTCGTAACCGACTCCGTAGAAGGTATCGTTCCTGAGTTCCTGACACTGTTGCATGGTGTACTTGATTCTCCGGACATTCCTCTGAACGTTTCCCGCTCTTATCTGCAGAGCGATCAGAATGTGAAGAAGATATCTAACCACATCACCAAGAAGGTGGCCGACCGCCTGGAAGAAATCTTCAAGAACGACCGTCCTCAGTTTGAAGAAAAATGGGATAGTCTGAAGTTATTCATCCAGTATGGTATGTTGAGCGACGAAAAGTTCTATGACCGTGCTGCCAAATTTGCTCTTCTGAAAGACGTGGACGGCAAATACTACACATTCGAAGAATACAAAGCACTGGTTGAAACGAATCAGACGGACAAGGACGGCAACCTGATCTACCTGTACACAACGAATGTAAACGACCAGTACAGTTATATCCAGGCTGCTAAAGATAAAGCATACAGCGTATTGATCATGGACGGTCAGCTGGATGTGCATGCCATCAGCCAGATGGAACAGAAGTTTGAAAAGACTCGTTTCGTCCGTGTAGACAGCGATACGATCGACAATCTGATCCGTAAAGAGAATGTTGGTCAGGTAACATTGGATGAAGATCAGAAGAATGCCTTGCAGGAAATGTTCAAGAGTCAGTTGCCGAAGATAGAAAAGACAGACTTTATCGTTACTTTCGAAGCATTGGGTGAAAATTCAAATCCTGTCATGCTGACACAGAGCGAATATATGCGCCGTATGCGTGAAATGTCTGCTATGCAGCCGGGTATGTCATTCTATGGCGAAATGCCTGACAACTACAACCTGGTACTGAATACGGATCACGAACTGGTTAAGAAAGTACTTTCAGACGAAGAACAGAACTGTGAAGAAAAGCTGAAACCGATCCTGGCAGATCTGAAAGGTTGGAAAGCTCGTCAATCAGATCTTCGTGATGCTCAAAACAACAAGAAAGAAGAAGAGATCACTTCTGAAGAAAAAGAAGACATGACGAATACGAATCATAAGATCGACGAACTGGTTTCACAGCGTAATGCCATCCTGGCTGAATATGCTGCTGGCAACAAGTTGGTCAGCCAGTTGATCGACCTGGCTCTGCTCGCCAACGGCATGCTGAAAGGCGAGGCATTAAGCCAGTTTATCAAACGTAGCGTCCAGTTGATCGGATAAGTTCATCCTTTTTAACTGAAACGTCACAAAAAAGATAAAAGCCTTGCAGTTTTTAATCAGAAACTGCAAGGCTTTTCTATTATAAACTAAAGTCTTTATTCCAAATAGGCAAAGGGTATTATTCAGCCGTATATCCTTTTATTTTTGCTACGGCAAGAACGGATTCCGTAATAGCCTTTCCCAGATCATCCCCTTTGTTTTCTCCTTCCTTTTTCAGTTGTTCATCTATATAAATCTGACGTTTAACAGCCAATTCATTGATTTCTTTCTGAATTAAAGTTCTCTCCTCCTCTTTCTGCTTGATGAATGTTTTCAGTTCTTCCGGAGATTTGTTCCGTAATTCCTCTGGTAACTCCTCTTTTTTTATACGTGACAAAGCATCTTTGTCTTCTTTCACCTTATCGACCAGATCCCAGGAAGTGTTTTTATAAACAGCTTTGGATTTACTGACAGCCCGTTCCGTATAGTTGGCAGAAGAAATAGAACCGGCATTTCTATCTTGAACGGTCTGATTCATTTTACGTTCTTTTCCAACTATACCATAACCGATATACGTGTCATTCAGCTTTTCATTGCATAAAATGATCTGCGGATCGAAAGGTGTTTTGATCGCTCTGACCGTTGCGTTCGCATCTATATTGAAAAACTTGCCATTACCCCTTAACGCTGCATCCTGCCAGAAATCACCTATACCGACATCTTCACTGCCACAATGGATCGTATTAACAAAAATATCTTTTTTAAGTGCATTGGCTATTGCCGTTTTATAGGAAATATTTCCCTGGGTGAACTCTTCATTTCCAGCTATATAGATCAGCTTCATATCAGCCTTACTATTCCCCCACTCCAATTCATTCACAGCACGTTGGATAACCGTACCGCAATATTCTTCACTACCGTTGGTCGTCAAAGCAAACAGCTCTTTCGAGATCAGATCAAGATCCGCCGTCAAAGGAGTGATCCGGCGTATATAATCGCCATCGTGCCGTTTATAACTACCATATTCGTACAACGCAATTTCAATATCCGGTGCTTCACCATTATATTTCAGCGTGGTGAGTGTATTCACGATATTCCACAAACGGGACTTAGCCTGTTCAATTAATCCCTGCATGCTGCCGGAAGTATCCAACAGGATAGCCACTTGTATTTTTGTCTTTTTGGCAGACACTTCATTTACAACCGGAGTACAGACAGGCTCTGCCGATGCCGTCGTGTTTCTCGCCTCCAACATACAGCCTATGGCCGTTGTCAATGCAGTAAATAAGATGCATAGTAGAATAATTCTTTTCATATTCGGATTTTTTTTAATAGGTTTATGGCTCAAAAATAAGATGTTAGAAATTAAGATTCCGGGAAGAATGGGTGAACCGGCGTTTTGAGTTGGTGAAATATAGGATATAAATGTTTTACATATGCTTACTTTACAATCTCAATAAAACATTCAATGAACAGACTGATCATATATCTGACAATATGGGTACTTGGTAGCCTTTCTGTGACTATAACAGCGCAGGATTCAATACCTTCTGTGTCGAAAAAAAGTACGAAAAGCGCCGTCATGAAACTATCCACTTCGCTTGAAAGTGGTAAATCGGATGAATTGCTAGCAAGTGATTATGAAGAACTGGCAAAGACACTGACCGTACAAGGAGAATATGAAAAAGCGGAAAACTACCTTCTCAATGCCAGAAAACTATATGAAAAGCTGAAAGATAAAGAGAAAATAGCCCGTGCAGACCGGGAGATCGGCCGCATCCAGGAGACATTGGGAAAGATAGATGCCGCCATTCTTAGTTACGCCAGTGCTGCTCATTTATCACGGAATAAAGAGTTCAGGGAGTTGAACAATAATGATGTCAATCGGTTAAAGAATATATCCGATCCGATAGCTCAATCACCTTATATCAAGAGCAATATAAAATTACTGAACGCTTCCAACAAGCCGGAACAGCAGGTGGACCGTGTCGCCGCTTTCCACCAGATGGCAAATGTAAACTTGACCATGAATAATAAGGAAGCCGCCCTAAGCAACTTAAACAGCATATTAGATGAAGTGAAAGACAAACCGGTGGAGACCATCAAAGTCCAACGGGAAATAGCCAAAGTCTATGCCGCTGACAGCCAAAAGGTCAAGGCAATAGCCTCCCTCCAGCAATCCTACGACATGGCATTAAAAGAAGGGCACACCATGGAAGCGAAGAAAAGCCTGGAACAGCTGGTCGATCAATACAGGAAAGACAACCAGCCCCGGAAAGCGCTGGACCTGTATGCTGGCTTTATAGAGAATCTGGAACCGCTGGTCAAGTCGGACAGCACACTGATCGATCAGAAATTCTTTCAGGCACACGAGGCACGGATCGCCCAGTTGGAGAAGGAACGTATTCTTAAAGATGAACTGATCAGAAAGAAAAACACATTCAACTATGTCCTGATCGGTTCGATTGTCTTGATCCTTGTCTTTCTCATATTCACGGTAAAAGCCTGGTATTCCATTCGCCGAAAAAACAAAAAGATCGCCCTTCAGTCGTTACGCCGTGAGATGAATCCCCATTTCATCTTCAACTGCTTGAATAGTGTAAATCAGTTCATAGCCCAAAACAATGAGCTGGAAGCAAACAAATACCTTTCCTCCTATTCCCGCTTGATGCGAAACATACTGGAAAACTCTAACAAAGATTTCACCCCTCTTTCGACGGAACTGGAACAGTTGAAAGAATACCTGGACCTGGAACACATGCGTTTCAGCGATAAGTTTGTCTATGAAATAGACGTGGACGAATCGCTCGACCCCGATCATATTTCCATTCCTAATATGCTGATACAACCGCAATTGGAAAATGCAGTATGGCACGGGCTACGCTATAAGGAATCCGGCGGATTATTACGCCTGTCCGTCAAATCGGAAAGTAACAGTCTTTGTGTCAAAATTGAAGACAACGGCATCGGCTTGAAAAAAAGTAACGAACTTAAAACCCGTCATCAGAAAGAACATCATTCACGCGGGCTGACCAATACCCGCGAACGGATCAACCTGTTGAATAGTTTGTACAATATGCACATAACAATCGAAATAACCGAAAAAGAAAACAGTGAAAACGGCACCGGTGTAATCGTCCTGCTTCGCTTCCCCCTTATTGTCTGATTGCATCTTTTATTTTTATTATTCGATATATTTATTATTTTTTGCTCATGAAAATAATAACCAGTAAGTTTGTTGCTTAAATCATTTATTCGTTAAAACAGACAAACATGAATGACACTATTAGAAAAATGAAGCAAAAGAAAGTGCTCATACTCGCTCTTGCCTTTCCTTTGTTTTCACCATTACCCATGCAGGCCATACAAAAAGCCGACAATGTATGTATGGAAATGCAGCAGGGTAAAACAATTGTCGGTGTAAAACAGATCAATCCCACGACAGTAGAAGTTCTGTTCTCCGACAATCAGAGAGTAACCTATGATTTTTACGGGGAAAACATCTTCAGAATGTTTCAGGATGTCAACGGCGGAATCCTCCGTGACCCGGAAGCCAAACCGGAAGCACAGATCCTGGTCGACAACCCCAGAAGAAACCTCTCTCCACTGACGCTGAAAGAAGATAATAACACTATTTCTATCAGCACTAATAAGATAAGACTGGAACTGGATAAAAGCACCTCCCTGCTGAAAGTAATCAATTTGGTTACTGACAAAGTAGCATTCGAGGAAGTAAAACCGGTTCTCTATGACAAAGGAAAAACAATCCTTACCTTGAAAGAAAATCCGGGTGAATACTTTTATGGCGGTGGTGTGCAGAACGGACGTTTCTCTCACAAAGGAAAAGCGATAGCCATCGAAAATCAGAACAGCTGGACAGACGGCGGAGTTGCCTCTCCTACTCCTTATTACTGGTCAACCAACGGTTACGGTTTCATGTGGTATACTTTCAAACAAGGTAAATATGATTTTGGTGCAGCTGAAAAAGGCAGCGTAATACTTTCTCATGATACCGATTATCTGGACGCATTCTGTATGGTCAGCGATGGTGCAGTGCCTCTGCTGAACGACTTCTACCAGCTGACAGGTAATCCCGTCTTATTGCCGAAGTTCGGTTTCTACCAGGGACATCTGAATGCCTACAACCGCGACTATTGGGTGGAAGACGAAAAGGGAATCCTGTTCGAAGACGGTAAACGTTATAAAGAAAGTCAAAAAGATAACGGCGGTATCAAAGAATCATTGAACGGAGAAAAGAATAACTACCAGTTCTCCGCCCGTGCCGTGATCGACCGCTATAAAAATCAGGATATGCCGCTTGGCTGGTTGTTACCTAACGACGGTTACGGTGCCGGATACGGACAGACGGAAACCCTGGACGGAAATATCCAAAACCTGAAGAGCCTGGCTGATTATGCCCATAAGAACGGTGTGGAAATCGGACTCTGGACACAATCGGACTTGCATCCGAAACCAGAAGTCAGTGCCCTGCTGCAGCGCGATATCGTAAAAGAGGTTCGTGATGCCGGTGTCCGTGTACTGAAAACAGACGTGGCATGGGTTGGTGCCGGTTATTCATTCGGCCTGAATGGTGTAGCCGATGTAGGCCACATCATGCCTTATTACGGAAATGACGCCCGTCCTTTCATTATCTCTTTGGACGGCTGGGCCGGAACACAGCGATATGCTGGCATTTGGTCGGGCGACCAGACAGGCGGCCAGTGGGAATATATCCGCTTCCATATCCCGACATACATCGGTTCCGGATTGTCCGGGCAACCGAATATCACATCTGATATGGACGGTATCTTCGGTGGCAAAAACCTGGCGATGAATACCCGTGATTTCCAGTGGAAGACATGGACACCAATGGAGTTAAACATGGACGGCTGGGGGGCTAACGAGAAATATCCGCATGCCCTCGGCGAACCGGCTACCTCCATCAACCGCTGGTATCTGAAACTGAAGTCCGAACTGATGCCTTACGCCTACAGTATCGCAAAAGAAGCGGTGGACGGTAAGCCGATGATCCGTGCAATGTTCCTTGAATATCCGAATCCTTATACGTATGGTAAGGCAACAGAATACCAGTTCATGTACGGACCGTACTTCCTGGTGGCTCCTATCTACCAGGAAACACAGGCTGACGAGAAAGGAAATGATATCCGCGACGGAATCTATCTGCCGGAAGGTACCTGGGTTGACTATTTCACCGGAGAAAAATATGCAGGCAACTGTGTGATCAATAACTTCACTTCTCCACTGTGGAAACTGCCGGTATTTGTAAAAAGCGGTGCTATCATCCCGATGACAAACCCGAACAACAACGTGGCGGAAATCAATAAGAATCTGCGTATCTACGAAATCTATCCGGATGGTTACAGTTCATTTACCGAATATGACGATGATGGTATCACACAGGCTTATCTGAAAGGTGAAGGTGTAACGACACTGATCGAATCGGAAGTGGGTAATAAGAATAACGTAACTGTCACGATCCAGCCGGCTACCGGATACTTCAACGGCTTTGTAAAAGATAAAGTGACAGAGCTGCGTTTCAATGTTTCCGAAATGCCGAAAAAAGTCGCAGCAAAAGTAGGCAAAGACAAAGTAAAACTGACAGAAGCCCGTTCTATGGACGAATATCTGAAAGGTGAAAACGTTTATTTCTACGACGCTACTCCTAACTTGAACAAGTTCGCCACGAAAGGAAGCGATTTTGAAAAGGTTACGATTACCAAAAATCCTCAGTTGCTGGTTAAACTAGCCGCCACGGATATTACGGAAAATACGACAACAGTTACTTTCGAAGGTTATAAATTCGATATGGGTGACAGCCACCGTGTTTCAACCGGAACCCTGACCGCTCCTACTGCACAGGTAACAGAAGAAAACAGGGAAGCCTACACATTGAAACCGACCTGGAACAAAGTGACAGGTGCTGACTTCTACGAAATCGAGTTCAACGATATGCTGTATACGACTATCAAGAATACAGAACTATTGTTTGACGGACTGAATGCTGAAACAGATTACACATTCAAGATCCGTTCGGTTAACAAAGACGGTTATTCTGACTGGGCTTCTTTCGGTGTAAAGACAAAATCCAACCCGCTTGAATTTGCCATTAAGGGTATCCGCGGTGAAGTGACGGCAGAAGAGCAGGACGGTTTTGAAATATTCCGTCTGTTCGACTTTGCAGAACTGGGTGATATGTTCCATACGAAATATCGCAAAAATGCTATACCGTTCGATATGATCATCGACCTGCGTACAGTCAACCAACTGGATAAGTTCCATTATCTGTCCCGTCAGGACGGCGGCAACGGTACTATGCTGAGAGGCTTCGTTTCTTATAGTATGGATAAAGAAAACTGGACACCGGTCGACTCCTTCAAGTTTGAACGCAACGGCGATGTGAAGATTTTCGAATTCAAGGATAAACCGAAAGCACGCTACATCAAGCTAAATATAACGGAAGGTGTAGGCAATTACGGTTCAGGACGCGAATTGTATGTATTCAAAGTTCCGGGAACAGAAAGCTATCTGCCGGGTGATATCAACAACGACAAGAAGATCGACAGCAACGACCTGACTTCTTACATGAACTATACCGGTCTGCGCAAAGGCGACAGCGATTTCGATTATGTAAGTGCAGGCGATATCAACCAGAACGGTTTGATCGATGCATATGATATTTCGGTTGTCGCAACCCAGCTGGATGGCGGTATCGAAGAACAGGGAACGGAAAAAGTAGCCGGAACAATCGAACTCAGTACTCCGAAGCAGAACTACAACAAAGACGAAATCGTTGAAGTAAAGGTAAAAGGTACAGACTTGAAAGCTGTCAACGCATTAAGCTTCGCTTTACCTTACGACCAGCAGGATTACGAATTTATCGGCGTAGAACCGCTAAACCTGAAAGCGATGGAAAACCTGACTTACGACCGTTTGCATACCAGCGGCCAAAAAGCCCTGTATCCTACTTTCGTCAATCTGGGCGACAAGGAAACACTGGAAGGCACTTCCGACTTGTTCATTCTGAAGCTGAAAGCAAAACGTAAAGTCAAATTTAACCTGAAAGCCATCGACGGCATACTGGTCGACCAGGACTTAAATATGTGCAAATTCTAAACGATTTTAGATAAAACATCCCAATCCCTTGTCTCAGACATTTGTGCTGAGACAAGGGATTTTTTATGACTGATTATATTATCTTTGCCTGAGTGAAATCAGTTAAATTGTTGAATGATCGATATAGAATGCTGATATGGAAATGCTGCAAAAAATAAGAAGTGTAATCGTTGAAGACGAATCGGCTGCCCGTGAAGCACTGAAGAACTACCTGGCAAAATATTGTCCGGCTGTCGAAGTGATCGGTGAAGCCCACGATTGTAAATCAGCCGTTCCTCTGCTCCACGAGCTGGAACCTCAATTGGTTTTTCTTGATGTTGAAATGCCCTACGGCAACGCGTTCGATGTGCTGGAAGGTTGCAGGGATTTGTATTTCGAAACAATCTTTGTCACAGCTTTTTCCGAATATTCACTTCGCGCACTCAACCAGAGTGCCGCCTACTATCTGCTGAAACCTGTCAGCATCGAAGAACTGATACTCGCCGTAAACAAGGTGCAGCAACATATCATAAACAGGGAGATATTCAACCGGAACAAGATCCTGGTCGAAAACCTGCATGAACCTAAACCGGAAAAACGCCAGGTCATACTTCCTACCCTCGAAGGTTTTGAAGTGATCCGAATGGAAGATATTATCCGGTTACAGGGAAACGGAAACTTTACCGATATCTATTTGAAAGACAAAAGTAAGAAGATGGTTTGCCGTTTCCTGAAATACTTCAGTGAAATACTCCCGTTCCCGTTTGTCCGTGTACACAAATCGCATATTATCAATTTTCATTGCATCAAATCTTATCATAAAAGCTCCGGTGGCTATGTCGTGCTGGACGATAATACGGAAATAGAAGTTTCTACCAGTTACAAAGATGATTTCCTCCGGTTACTAAAGTCCCAATGACTAACTATTACGATACTCCTGGGGAGTCATGCCCGTATGCCGCTTGAAATACCGGTTGAAGAAAGACATATTGTTGAATCCTAACGAGAAAGCAATCTCCTTGATGGGAAGTTCGGTCGATTTGAGTTGTGCCTTGATATCCATCAGTACGATCGCCGTTATAATGCCCAAAGCCGTTTTTCCTGTTTCTTTCTTGATAGTCGAACAGAAGTGTGAAACAGTAACCCCGAGTTGCTCCGCATAAAAAGCGACATTGCGCTGTGTTGTATAATGCGACATGACTAGTTTGATAAACTCCCGGCACATCTCTTTGCTTCGTGTGCGCAGCTGGTTCTTCCATTTCCCGTGGTTCTTGTATAACTCGGCTGTCCCCTGTATGAAAATGGTAAATACGGATTTGATAATATCTTTATTTTCCAGCGTACAAGGAAAAGAATAAGCATGAATCAAAGGCTTGAACAAATCCATATATAATTGGCAAATATCTTCCGACAAACAGATAACAGGCTCTTCCGCCAGCATGGGAAGTAACCGGATAGTCGTTAAGATCAGATTATTGTTATCCATAAACTCCTGTGAAAAGCAGGCAAAAAAGAAACGGGCATCCGCCGATACCTCATTGATCTGCACAAAGCAATCAGGGGTTAATGTGACGAAATCGTATTCTTTTATTTTATGTTCGGATAAGTTGATAGTGACTTTTACAGAGCCTTTAACGCATAGAGCAAAGAGCGCAGCTTTCATTTTGCATGAGAAATGCACGTAACGATTCAGCATATCTCCGGAGATATTGTCACCAGCAATAAAATCCGTAGGAATGTCAAATATTTGTATGTTTGCTCCCATATTGTACCGATTAATGATTTTCAAAGATAGTATATTTGATTTTTCTACAATAATAATCGCAAAAACAGAACATATAAACCCAATAATAGGAATTGACCATTCTTTTCAAATCCGTGTACTTTGCAAATGATTAATCAAAGAAAAATGAACCGAAAGAGTTCTCTTTTGTTTTTATATAGAAAGAGGACATGTATTACATCTAATAAATAATAATTATGGAACTAGAGAAGATCGGAGAAAACGCCGGAAAAATCTGGCATGTGCTGAATGAAGGAAGAGAATTGACAATACCAGAACTGAGCAGACGAATCGACCAAAGCCACGAAGATACGACAATGGCTATCGGCTGGCTGGCACGTGAAAACAAAATCTACATACAGCGTAAAAATGGGCAGATATATGTAAGTAATGGCGTGATACAGGGCCTTTACTTCGGATAAAACAGAAGCTCCGGAAAGTCACTTTGAACTTTCCGGAGCTTTTTTATTCAGCCGATAGGCAGATAATTTCTTTTATTTATATAGGTCAGTGCCGCCCCGATCGCCGTCCGGTATTCTGCATAATCAGGTATGTGGAAACGACCGCCGTACATATCTTCAAGACGGGGAAATATATCCTTGCACTGAGGCAGTTTGGTCAGATTCCCAATCAATACGAAATCGCGTATATCACTGTTTAAAGCAGCCAGGATCACCGACTGGCCGATACATTGCAGTACCATATAAAGAATACCCAAAGCAACATCTTCATGCGAAGTATTTGCATCAGCTTTACCAAAGGTAGAGGCAGTAGCGTCCAGCGGCAAACCAGGTAAAGGTATATTACAAATATCTTTGATCTGCAGGTTTATGGTCGTAATGTCACCTTTCAAAGCAAGGGCGACCACCTGATGGAAATCCTGTGTCTTCAGCAATAACCGGGATAATCCCAGTACTGTTCCACCGCCGATCCCAATACCGCCGATATGCTCTATTTTTATTCCGTCCACTTTAACGAACGAAGTACCAGTTCCCATACTGACAACGATCAGCTTATCCAGTTGTGTCATATACTGTGCTCCCAGCCCGTTCGCCAGAAATTCATCCGTTTTAGCTGTCGGCAAACCATACAAAGGTTGGTTGATAGATGCACTTCCCACGCCGGTAAGCATCACTTTCTCAATGGCAGAAAGAGGAATATCGTTATCATACAAATATTTTCCGAAAGCACCGAATAAAGATGTCACCGGATCGGTTGCCCTGACGAACATCGGATTTTTGATTTCCTTACCATCTATGCCGACGATCTTCGTCGTGCTCCCTCCTACGTCTATACCAATTACTATACCCATAACTTTTTTGTTAATATCGGATTCAAAGATACGTCTTCTCATTGAAATATAGTATCTTCACGGGAGAAACTAAAAAAAGGAGGACCGTATATGTTTTCAGAATTTAATTTTCAACAAATGATCAGTGCATTTATCGTGCTTTTTGCTGTAATCGACATCATCGGTTCCATTCCTATCATTATAAATCTAAAGGAAAAAGGTAAAGAAGTGAACGCTTTAAAAGCTACGGTCATTTCTTTTATCCTGATGATCGGTTTCTTCTATGCCGGAGACTTTCTACTGAAACTTTTTCATGTGGATATAGAATCCTTTGCCGTGGCAGGCGCTTTTGTCATCTTCCTGTTATCACTGGAAATGATACTGGATATCGAGATATTCAAAAATAACGGACCGATCAAAGAAGCCACGCTGGTACCCCTTGTATTCCCTTTGCTGGCGGGTGCGGGATCATTCACCACACTGCTTTCACTCAGGGCCGAATATGCCAATATCAATATCGTAGTCGCTTTGATACTGAATATGCTGTGGGTCTATTTTGTTGTCCGCATGACCAAACAAGTGGAACATTTGCTGGGGAAAGGCGGTATCTACATCATTCGCAAATTCTTCGGTATTATCCTGCTGGCGATCTCTGTCAGGTTGTTCACAGCCAATATCACCTTGCTGATCGAGGCTCTGCACAATCAATAAAAGCCAATAAACAAATAATTAGAAACTTATATTTTAATCTTATGGAAAACAAAACTCTTCCAAATGCCGGCAACCATATTGTCTGGCTGGATGTAATGCGATTCGTCGCGATGTTTACAGTCGTATGTTGCCATTGTGCCGACCCTTTCAACTTTTTCCCCGGGGAAGCTCCTGCCAATATCGGGGAAATAAAATTTTGGGGAGCCGCCTATGGGGCCTTTCTCCGTCCCTGCGTCCCCTTGTTTGTAATGATTACCGGAGCCTTGCTTTTGCCGGTAAAAGGAGAAGCCTCTGTTTTTTACAAAAAACGTATTCCCCGTGTATTATGGCCGTTCCTGATCTGGTCAGTCCTGTATAATCTTTTCCCCTGGTTCACTGGTCTGTTAGGATTTAGTCCGGATGTGATACTCGACTTTTTCCCATTCTCCGGCGAAGAAGCCACTCGTCAATCTTTGAGTGTATCGTTGAAAAACATTGCTGACATACCTCTTAATTTTTCTTTGCTGGATGTGCACATGTGGTACATCTACCTGCTGATCGGTCTGTATCTCTATCTGCCGATCTTCTCCGCCTGGGTGGAGAAAGCCTCCGACAGAGCCAAGCTGTGGTTTCTGGCAGCCTGGGGAATAACAACGCTTCTTCCCTATTATTATGAATACGTATCACCGTACCTGTGGGGAACCTGTTCCTGGAACTCATACGGCATGCTCTATTATTTCGCCGGTTTCAACGGTTATCTGATGCTGGGACATTATCTGCGCAAACTGGAGTGGCCTGTCGGTAAGATACTGGCGATCGGTATCCCGATGTTCGTGATCGGCTACGCCGTTACGTTCTTTGGATTCCGGCATATGACGGGATTGCCGGAGTTCAGCGATGAACAGCTGGAGCTTTTCTTTACTTACAACTCGCTGAATGTTGTCATGATGACTGCCCCGATCTTTATGCTGGTCAAGAAGGTGAATATAAAATCGCCAATTGTACAGAAAGCATTGGCAAACCTCACGCTTTGTGGTTTCGGAGTCTATATGGTGCACTTTTTCTTTACCGGTCCGAGTGTAGTCGTAATGCGTATGATCGGCATTCCGCTATGTCTGCAAATTCCGTGTGCTGCGGTATTGGCATTCGCTGTTTCATGGGCAATTGTTTATCTGATCTACCGGGTTGCCGGTAAAAAAGCTAAATATATTGTAGGATAAATCGGATACGAATCCTTATTCTTCAGCCCCGGACGAAAATCCGGGGCTTTTTGTTTAAAAAGTTAGTTTCCAATGTAAATCAACTTATCCTGCATTTTTTTTGTTTCTATATATCAAATGTTTTTGTTGATTTTTCTTGCATTTTTACCCTATTAAATAAACAATTAAAATGAATATAGAAGCAAAACAATTTTATTACCCGTCGTTACGCGATTGTGTTGCGCGTTTGATCGAACGGAAAATAGAAGCGGACAGGGAGCGGACAGCTGCCAATTACCGCAGTACATGGAACAAATTTTCGACTTTTCTGGGCCGTAGAGCGAGGATACTGACCATAACAGACCTGTCTGCCGGGTTGGTACAGGAGTTCGTCATGTGGTTGCTGGAAGATGAAAAATCGGGGAATAATCTGCTTAGTCCGGGAAGCCAGGATTTCTACCTGCGTAACCTGAAAGCGATTTATAATAACATAAAGAAGGACTTGCATTATCATGATCCGGCAGGTAACCCTTTTGAGGGACTTCATATCACCGTTCCGTCTACCCGGAAACGGGCACTTCCCCAACGGGATATCAAAAAGCTGGCGCGTCTCGATCTTACCGGCAAACCTGAACAAATGGATGCGCTTCATCTCTCGCTCTTCCTTTTTTATGCACGGGGCATGTGTTTTGTCGATGCCTATAAACTGGAACAGGATAATGTGCACAACGGATATATCCAGTACAACCGTAGCAAGACCCAGGCAATCCTTCAGGTTAAGATCACACCGGAGATGCACCAGATCATGCAGTTGTACAAGAGAAAAGAGTGCCGCTGGGTATTCCCGTTCCTACATGAGAAATTAATAGGGAAAGGTACTCTGACAGCCCAATCATCGTTACATCGCATGAATAGTTACTTGAAAGATATCGGGGACGAACTGAGACTTCCTTATCCTCTCACGACTTATGTGATGCGTCATAGTTGGGCTTCTTTAATGCTGGAAGCCGGTTCAGAGATAGGTGTGATCAGCCAGTCACTCGGTCATATGTCGTTGCAGACAACGGAAATCTACCTGGGAAAATTGTCAAAGTCGAAAATGGACAAGGCCTCCGAGGTTATGCTGGATAACCTGGTCCGTCCGAAATCAGGGAAGAGCAAACAGGAGAAATATAGCGAAGAGAAGCATGAGGAAAAGTCTGTTGAACCGAAAACGGTCTCTCCCTCTGTAATAGAAAAAGAGGTCAAATCCTCTTTAGGCAGCAAATGGAGGAATGCATTGTCCTCTTTAACAGCCAAACTGTTACCGTTTATGACGACTTAAAAAGAATAATGTGCTAATATGCTAATTTGCCAATGTGCCAATGGAGATAGCAATAAGTTCAGTATTTATCAAAATTGAATATTACTTTTCTCTTGAAAGAAAAGTAACCAAAAGTTCAAGGCTGCACCTGCCTCGCTACTCCGCATCCTGCGTTCGCTGTCGCCTCCGAAACTCGCTACGCTCAAACAGCGGATGCTCCGGGCGCTCTCTACGGCTGCTGCGCTTTACGCTCGCCAGCTGAGGCCTTTCATAGAACGCTTAGCGTTCTCCTGGGATGGCCGATACAGCTTGTTAAAACTGAAAGCACCTGTTATATTATATTAGGTGTCGGTATCGGCAATCTTTAAAGGAAGCTCTGCTTCCTATGAAAGGCCTAAGCGGGTGAACGTCCGCGGAGGGGAAAGACGAAGCGGTTAAAAAATCCGCTGTCTGAGCGCAGCGAGTTTCGGATTTTTCAGCGTAGTCTTTCACCGGAGCAGTGAAGCCGGTTCAGCCTTGATCTTTTGACTACTTTTGGATCAAGCCAAAAGTAGGTTCAATATTTTCTAAATTGGCATATTGGTAAATTGGTACATTATTTTTTCTCTCGGTTCAAGATATCCAGCAACTCTTTACCCGGTTTGAATTTGATGCTGTTACGGGCGGAGATAAGGACCTCCGTGCCTGTTTTGGGATTTCGTCCCATCCTTTCCGTTTGCTGCCATAAAGAGAACGTTCCGAATCCCTGGCAAACCATATTGCCCTCGTCCAAAATAACTTCTCCTAACATCTCCTGATAAACATTCATGAACTGTTGGGCTTCCTTAACAGAAACTGATAAGCGGGAAGCCAGCTTTTTCGTAAACTCCGTTTTATTCATACTTTAAAAATTTACTTCAATATTATCTACTACGTGCACTTCATCGAAAACAGCCACATTCCCATCCGTAATCTGTACCCGCACATCGGCACTGTTAGGACCCGCTATATTGAATGTCAGCTCATAAGAATAGTCACGTGCTATGTTATAATCGTTTGTAAAGTTACCGCCCAGGTAGAAAGTATATTTTACTTTTACGCCGTCGGTATGACTGGAGTTGTATTTATAGGTTCCAGTCAGTTCTATATAGGTACATCCCGCTAATTTATCGGAACTGCTTCCAGGTCCATTCGCTGGCAGATTCTTTCCCTGCTGGGTTGTCGATGTTCCGATACCACGCAGATTTTCCGCCATATAAAACGTTGCAGTCACCTCTCCTCCGGTAGTTGTAATTGGGTCAATATTGACATTGAAGGGACCTTTAATTATACTTGTATCTTTTACTTCCGGATAAGCTATTCCTTTCCCACCTCCGGCTCTATAAACCGCCATATTTTGAGGCAGATTATGGATTTTGAAAATAGTCTGACTTGCCTCATTCTTATCCAAACTAAAAAGACCGGAAGGTGAAGAAGACTTGATCTTGACTGTCATCCAGGCAAAAGCTCTAAACATCTGAGCCCTGACTTTTATTACACCATCATTACTAGGTATATATTCAAAGGCTTCGGATGCTAACAGTGTTGGACTGGTTGCAACCAATGGAGCACCTTCTTGCCCTATCAGTCTCGCTTTCTTTTTTAAATCCTCTTCTGTTAAAGCCTGTAACTCAGCCTCAGTCAATGAATACATGTCATCGTTGGTTGTATCCTCCGTCAGCAAATTCCTGTTGCCATTGGCAATCACATAAAAGCGACTGTCATTATCCATGAATTTGGCTATTTCATCTCCTGAATCTCCCGTTGACAAATTTACAACCAGTCCTGCTAAACTCTCATTTTGAGAAATGCCGGATTGAGGGACATAGAGAGCTTTAAGACAGGAATTAGTCTTCGCATCAAATTGTACTATCCAAACATTCTTCACTTCTATGTCACCTAGTTTTGGAACGGTACTCTTACCTGTGTCATCAGCTTTTGTATCCACATGTATGGATTCCGGCATAGTCAATTGTATATATAACTGTTTTACTTTCTCCGGTTGTTCCTCTTTTTGGCAACTACAAACATATATCGCCAACAACAAAAGCCATATTCCTTTTTCTGCTATTATTTTCATAATCATTTCTCCTTTCTTTTTAAATTCCAACATTATCTGTCGAGGATGTTACAGTTGTATATTCCAAAATAGCCAATTCCAAATTGGTTATTTCTGCATCTCCAAAGAATGTCAAAGTAAACTCAAACCGATACGTCATTCCCGGTAAAAATGATTTATAAACTTTGGGTTTATATGTAAAAAGTTTGGTTACCAATGTTCCTCCTTTCGTATATCCAATATTCAGATTAAGCTCAAATTCCAAAGGATCAGTTCCTACCAAAGGTAAAACAACTAAAGGATCACTTACACGAGGTATCTTTACATTATCTACATCCCCTTCTGTAAAAGTATTCAATGCCCCTGTTCCGGTTTGTTCAATACCGGAATCTATGTTCCAGGCCGTTTTGCCCAATTGATAAGATAGATCACTGGAAAGTTTCTTTATATTCACAGAACTTACTGATAAGCCAGATACTGTTACAGGTTGCTTATCTCCTGCTTTCACCGTCACAATCACCTGCGAGCAAAGCCGTGTAAACGGTTCCGGCAGGTCGACTGACATCATATTTTTACCGCCTGAGGTTGGCTGGACCGTAATGCCTTTGAGGGTAGAGTACATAAAATCGTTCCCGTTGGAGACATGGAGCAGATTATCGTCTGCGGTTTCAGGTACGTAGTTTTTGTCATTGTATGATACCAGGTAAATATCGTAATTTCCGCGATAGAGCGTAAGTCCTTTATCTACCCCGTTCTCCTGTAATGCGGTGGCTCTACCGCTGGCATCTACTACATAATCGCCGTAACCGACAGGAGAGTTGATTGTCACTGCGTCTTTTGTATAGGCATACGCCCGGATCTTACTGCCTTCGGGTAATAAAGAAGTAGCGTTTGCCGCTTTGGTCAGTTCCCCCCAATAGAGGTTAAACGACAAAGCGATCTTATCGCCGGTCTGCTCCGGGATCACTTCGTTCTGACAAGCTGACAGCAGCAGAAGCATCCCTAACGTTAGTTGTATAAATAATTGCTTTATTTTCATTGTCTGATCCTCCTATATTAAATACCTACTTGCGTATTCTGGTCCGAATCCTTTTGCCAGTCATATACGGAAACACCGTTGATGGCACCTCCCATTTTGCTGACTTTGATCTTATAAACGTAATGCTTTCCTGCCAGCCACTTCACACCGGGCCAAGTAGGTGCTTCATCTTTGACGGTCCCTGTCTCGAAGACGCGCGACACCCCATCGACCATTACTGTCAGACGGAATGAAAGCACCTTTTCCTCTTTACTCATAGGAGCCACCAAAGCGGTAATATTCGGAGAAGTCAGTGTGTTCTGCAAAGCGACCGAACCGGTCAGGCTGATTTGATCTTTGGACTGCAGGCCGACCAGCCCTCCCGTTTTCAGATACATGTCGCCTGCTCCGGTTTGCAGACTGTTGGTCTTCCCGATAATATCTATCTGCGTCAAGGTCAGCGTTTCCGTAGCCGATGCATCTTTCGTGATCTGGAAACTTACTTTCGACAAGGCATGATTCATCGAGAAACTGACCGTCTTGGATGCCGTAGAAGCCGTGATTTGTTCATAGTTTCCCGTAGATTTATCTGTTTGATAGTTATACAAATAGTCATCCTGTTTCGGGCTACCGAAGGCATCTTCGGCATAGATATAGACCTTAATGGTATGCTCGCCGATAGAACTGTTCGTCACCGTAACTGCCTCCCCGCCATCTACCCGTGTAGGAGGATAATAAGCGAAAATATTGTATGTCGCGGTCGTCAGCTCCGGCGGTGCGGTACAACTCCAGGCATTCCCGTCATTTGTATAGGTTGCCAGTGTATTAGCATCTATCTCTTTATGATCATTGGTCGTTGTATACACATTTATTTGCTTGATCTCATCCGTCGTCATCTCCGACCGTGTACCTTCATCCTGATTCAGACCGACGGAAAGCACCTGCAACGCGTTATCGTTGTCCGGCACCGTTACGACCTCCGACTGGCAGGCTGTCAGCAAAAAGCCGGCAAGCCAGCCGATATTTCTGTTTGATATGTACTTCATATAATTCTGTTATTAACTGTTAGTAATCGGACTATTCCATGTATCAGGTCGCATTTCCGGCATCGTAGTCAGCTCCGTCTTTTTCAAAATCGACTACCTTGACACCCGTCAGGATCAGATTATCGTTGGAGGAGAAGTTATAGACGTAATTGAATCCGGGGTTGAACTCTTTAGCTTTTTGAGTATATGTTTCATCAGAAACTACATCACCTGTTGCAGGAGTTGCTGCGTCACCAGTTGGCGTAACATCTACTGCATATCCGGATACCGTAAGCTTAAATCCGCGCAAGGTACCCGGATTAAGGATACAAATAAATGTATGACTTACCGATGCTGTTTCGTCTGTAGGCGAGATTCGCAACATCTGAATCGTTTCCTCAGTTGTTGTTCCATTTACTTCATCCGTCCGTATATTGTTACCGACCAACTTCGCACTCACATTCTTTCGTTTGTTTTTATAGGCGACAATGACGGTGATCTTTGAAAAAGCATGGCTGAATTTGAAAGGCACATAATTGCTCGCTGTTGTCACTTCCGATATCAGCTTGTTGCTTTTTTCATAATTGCTCAAAGCTCCACTCGCGGCTGCTTCATTCTGCTTTTCCAGAATACTGGTAAAATCGTGAGGGAATGAAGCCGTATACGTCTGTTCCGTTCCATCGGCAGCTAAATTCTCCCCATCAGTCTGCGGAAGCCATTGATTATTCTGCGATAATTTGTATGTCTTTTTCTTCTCTGCCTGAGTGATCAGAATCTGATCATCTTTCACAAAGGACACTTTATCCGTCCCATTGGTAGCTGCTCCCACGGCTTTACTCTCACCCGAAGGGATGATCTCTGCAGATACGACCAGCTCCTTTCCCTCCGATGTGTTATCGGCAGGAGATTCGTTTGAACAGGCTGTCAGCATCAGGAAACATATCCCGATGATACCTGCTATTTGTATTGAATACTGTTTCATACTGTGTTACTATTAAGTGTTTGGAGCCGTATCAAACCCGCCCGTATATGAATCGCCGCTTTGCCAGTTTTCTATCTTCATGCCGTCAGGTACAAGTATGTCATCCTCAATCTTCAGATCGTACTGATAATGTTTGCCGGCTACCATAGGGCATTTGATCGTCGCTGAATACTTCACATTGTCATAGGTCAGTGCCAGCGAGATATCTGTACCGGTTGTACCGGTTCCTTTTTTGGGATAGACGATACCGTGCCAGGTAGCAACATTGGTCTTCGGACGATAGAAAGACATATGTTCGGGAGATGTACCTCCTGTGTATAAGCCGGTGCCGGTTATCGTGAAATCAGAAAAAGTGCCGGTCAATGCAGCACCATCTGCGTCAGCTCCTGCCTTACCGGTAAAGACCAGAGTGATTTTCGTGTTCTGATGGAGGAAAGCATTGTTTCCCGTAAAGTTCAATTCACCGGAAGAAGATGTTGCTGCCGGTGATTTCAGCAGGTTGCTTGCCAGATAATTCGCCTGCGTTGATTGATTCTGTTGAATGTTTTTGTAATCGTGGGGGAAAGTAGCTTCATAGTTTGCCCCGATACGCAAGGTGAGCGGTGCAGTACCGACGACAGCCCATTTTCCATCTGCTCTCAACTGATAATCCTTGGAGTCACTGGGGTTGGTACGCGTCACACGGATCTTATCACCCGCTATAAAACTGCTGCGGTCGTAGGCATTTGCCGGATCATCGGCTACCGTCTCCGTCGTCTCTCTCCCGTCTGCCCGGGTATCGGCATCGGATGTGCTGATCTCCGCCCTTATCATGATAGGGGTATCCTCTGCGGGAGGGTCGATCGCCGTCTCATCCGAACAGGCAGTCCACGCCAGGAGCAGGCAGAAAAGACCTGCCAGCCGGACTGTCCGGATTTGTAAGTTTACTGTTTTCATATTATTTATTTTTTATGTTATTGCTGATTATTGGGTGGTTACTCGACCCGAATGGATTAGAAACCATCGGGTTTGAGCGAACCGTCACCCTTATCGTTACTACTTCCGCTCCAACCATCCGGCCATTCGGTGATCGACGTACTTTTAATGGCGATGTCGCGGTCGGTCAGTGTGAGGTTGTATTTATAGCGGTTCCCTTTCTTCCAGGCTTTCGGGGTGTTACCCGAAGTACCGAATGTGAGGGATAATTCACGCTTCATGTCGGTTGTTTCATCTTTCTTATCCAGCACAACAGTCAGTGTCAGGTCGGAAGGAGCTGCCGTCAAAGGAGCTACCAAGCCGTAGGCGACTAATGCGGGAGAACCTGCTTTGCCGCATAACTGGGCGGTGGTGGCGGTTCCACCGGTAGCCGCAGTCGTTGCCTTGAACTTCAATAACGAGCTTGTTGTTAATGCTAGTGTACCGTCGTTGATGAACATGGTACATTGATCGTCAGCACTTCCGGAGATACGGAACGTATGAGTAGCATCTGTTGTCGACAGGCGTATTTCCTTTACATAATCGTATGTGTTATCCACATCACGTCCCGATTTACTCTCCAGGTAAAAGACCAGGAGCGACAAGGCATGTTGCATGGATATTTCGGGGGAAAAGGGTTTCGGACCCGTGGCATCCCCATTGCCATTGTTGGCGGTGATCGGTTTGGCATCTCCTTTGGTAGAAGAAGACGAGCCGTACAGATAGTCGGTTGTACTGCATCCCCAGGCAGTTGCACCGTCGAAAGTCTGGTTGGAAGGTATGCTTACCTTTATTTTATGCTTTTCATCGCTGGAGGAAGCTATAAAATTGGTAGATACATCACCTGCTGCTATCGGTGGATAAAAGGCAAAAATACGTGCCATATCACTGGAAAGGCTGACCTTTGGGTCACTCGTCCAGTCGTTACTAGCTCCCAATGTAAAAGTAGCCAGCCCCTTGCTTTCGCTTAAGCCCGGATAGACCGTATGATCGTCTTTGTCGCGGGTTATATACAATTGAACCTGATTGATCAGATTCCCATTTCCATCCGGATTGGCTGCCGTTCCGCTTATAACCGAACGGGTGGTGCTCTCTCCTACCTGTATTTGGGGAGAGAGAAGTACACGGTCGTTGTCAGCCTGCCATTCATCGGACGAACAGGCGGTGAATAAAAATGCTGCGATCAGGCTGTTTCCGATGATAGGGACGATACCGGTGATAGCGGCTCTTTGTAATGCCGTAAAAAGGCTTTTTATATGGTCTTGTTTTCTCATGATCTGATTGTTTTACAGGGTTCCACTTGAACTGTTATTATTACCGTCGTCGTCCCAATCGACTACCGAGACACCCGAAAAAGCGAGGCCGGTACCGTTGATCGTTACTGCGTAGGTGTATATCTTTCCTGCATTCCATAGAGGGTCTTCAGCATATTCGATAGTCATTTCTTTTCCATCGACGGTCAGACCGATGACCGATTTAGCGGCAACGCAAGGCAGGGCGTAATTGGTGATTGTGAGGTTACTGCTCTCTGCGGAGGTAAGCTCGAATCCTTCATTACTGTTTTGAGCCGATTTCAGATTGTAGGTGTAAGCGGCATCATTTTTAGAGGTTATCCCTAGAAATGTACCGTCTGTCAGTTTCATTTTGGTGTTAGCTGTCAAGGTATTCATTTTGCGGGTATATTTCACTTCGGTAACCCTAGTTGCTGTGCCCGGATATGAAGTTCCTTTCTTGATGATAAGTTTGATTTGCGAAAAAGCATGTTTCAGACCGATGGCTACGACCGGACCGGATGTGTTGACGGTTCCGCCTGAACGCATGCCGTTGGCAACAGGCTGGGTAGATTTATATTTAGTACTTTCTTCTGCATTGGGATTGCTGTTGTCGTAGGCAACCCCGTACATGTAATCGTTTGCAGGAAGGGTAAAGTCGAAGTTTCCATTAGTCGGAAATGTCGGGGACAGACTGAATACAGTGGTTGGTACGGGAATGACCGGAACAGGGGCGGTTATGGTAGTCGCAGGAGTATTTGTTTCGGTAGAGATGATAGCTGTTCCGTCCTCGTTCAGCGTGCTGGCATCGACGATGTCAGATGCTCCGTTGGTTGGCGCAGGGTAACAGGAGAAGATTATGGCGCTTTTATCGGGGTCCAGCCAGAGGATATCCTGGTCTGTGGCTGGGGCAAAAGTCGTATGACCACCTGATGTATTTCCGGTGAACTTGCCGTATTTACCGGCAGGCCATGTTCCGTAGGTGTTGTCGGTCTTATCTTGGTTGACAGCGTAAAAGCCGATTGCATCTACTTTATCGGCTGCATCTATTCCGGCACGCGTCAGTGAGATACCGGCTATATGGGGAGTAAGACTTACCGGACCGCTCTCCTCTTCCTTCACCTCTTTTGAGCAGGAGAGACTAATCGCACCTAGCAACAAGAATAATAGCTGGTAGTTATACGGTTTCATATTGTTTGAATGTTTTTATATGTTGTAATTAATATTAATCATGATCACTTCACCATTACAGGTTCAATTGCCGTCAGATTTGAATGTTTCAATATTTATCAGATATGAGTCTATTTGTCGAAATAAAAGAACCAGGTACGCGGATGACACGGATTGAGCGGATTTGAACGGATCGGATCATTTAATCCGTTTTGATCCGCCTAATCCGCGTCATCCGCGTACCTGGTTCTTATTAAAATAGTTCAGAACTTTCTAAATATGAATCACTTATCATCTATCGTTATTATTTGACATCAAGATCTGTTTTAGCTCCCTCGCCCCAGGCTGCAACTGTAACTGAGCTAAGAGTGAGTTCCTGACCGCTTAATGTAACGGTGTAGATGTTGTTTTTGCCGGCTTCCCACTGAGTTGTTGTTGCATCTGCTGCCAAATTAACTGAGTAAGCTTCTCCGTCAATTGTGAAAGTTACTTTAATGGTGTTTTTAGCAACGGCTGAAGCGTCGGGTAAAACGAGGATACTGAAAGTGGCGGCAGCGTTTTTGGCGGCATCAGTTCCGGTATAACTTCCTGTACCTTGCTTAGGTAAAACATAATAAGCATCAGCAGCACCACTAGTTGCTGTTTTTATTATACGCGTATAAGTTACAGTAGCCAAATTACTAGCGTCTGTCTCAATGGTACCATCTGCAATTTTCATGGTAGGCTTACCGCTATTATGAGCCAAACCTCCATCATTCAAAGCCTTGCTTCCAGTAGACGGATCATCATTATTAGCCAATTCTATTTTTGTCAGTTTCCCGTCTTTATTATAATGCCCATTATTATAGATACGGAAACTAACCATTGAAAGGGCATGTTTCATGTTTAAAGCAACTGAGGATGTTATTGATTTATTGCTTGCTTTACCATTGCAGGCTTGAGCATTAGCTCCATTCCCATCTTTCTTTTCAGCCCACATATAATCCACTTCGCCCGGAGCCGAAAGTATCTTCTTGTCTGATGCTTTATAATTTTGAGGAACAGTTATCGTATTATCGTCTGTTGCACTAGTATTACCTGCAAAAATGGATACCGGAATTGTTGCAGTATTAGCAACAGCAGCATCATTCAAGATAAGTTTCAAAGCCGTACCCGACGTTTTCATTGCATGAGTTGTTCCATCCGGTTGATACGCCGGATGATAAGCATAGATGGTAGCAACTGCACTTGACAGGTAGATTTTATCTGTTTGACTGGTATTCGTCCAACCGTCAGCAGACGGAGTGTACAAACCGTAATTATCAGTTGTATATTCTGTACCCGCAGCATACACCGCAATTGCTTTCATTTCCGAGTCTGTTCCCGTCTGCGCTCCCTCGTTTATTGCACTCTTCGTCAGTGCCACCCCTGCCGTAATACCCAGTTCTACCTTTTCGGTGTTGTCTATGGGGGATTGGAGGTTTTCTTCTTCACCACAGCTGGAGAGCATCAGGCTTGCCATAATAAGTAGGCTTAGATTCTTTACTTGTTTCATTTTGTTTGAATTTAATACTAGTTGTTTTTTTTTATGTTTACATTGATTATCAGTTGAGGTCGAGATCGCCTTTATCTTCCGTACTCCAGGGAGCGACGGTAACAGACAGGATCTCTAAATCCTTGTCACTGATATTGAGAGTGACTTCGTACGAATGTCCCTTCGCAAAATGATCGCCGGATGCACTGCCGGAACCACTCGAACCGTTTGAACTACCCGAACCGTTTGAACTGCTAAAGTCGATCGATAAATCTTCAAATTTACCAACGGAAGTATCGACGGTAACCTTGTAGGCTTTGTCTGACGTTGACGGGGGTAATAACAAAACACCCAGATCGATGGCATTAGTAGATTTAATCTCCGTACCATCACCAGCCAAAGTCAGCGCCAGGTCTGTTGATCCGGTGAAAGTGGCATTGCCATCTTTCAAGGTAAGTGTCATGGCGGAGGTCACGGCTTTTACGGTGATACTCTTTACTTTCACTGTCAGCCCTTTCTCTGCGGCTTTCTTTGCCTTGAACTTCAGTTGGGTAAGCTGGTGGGTGTATTCGAGAGGTGTTACAGTATTATCTGTGTTCTTACTGAAACGACTTCCGTCCCATCGGTTGCCCTGTATCTGTTTGGCATACAGAATGTCGGTCTGGCCATCGAGGGTATAGCCTACTGTTCCGGCATCGGCATCGGTATACGATGTAGGCTTAGGGGCAACGGCAACCAAATAGAGCCAGTCTCCGTATTGGGGATAAACAGGGTTACCCGACAACGCGATCGAACCGTTCGTTGTTACCTTCGTGTCTGCATACCACTCGTCGTCAACTACCGTTGTTGTCAGCTTGGTGTAATCGCCGTCGCGTTTAGAGGCAAAAATGCGGGTGGCAAATTCCTTATCGATCCCGTTCTCGTCGGCTTTCGTTTCCACTTCCCCCTCTCCGGATGCACGCAATTCGATAGGGACTGATTCAAGCCCGGATTCCTCCGGACTTGAACAGCCTGATACCGACAATAGCGCCGTGGCTAACAGCAGATATATGTTTTGTCGTTTCACTTGCATCTGATTTTGTATATGTTATTTTATTTCGACTTTACCTTCGTCACCTACAGTCCAGTCTACGACCTTAGCTGTTGCACCAACTTGGGGCTGGCTCGAACCTACCGGTGCAGTAATTTCAAATGTGATAAGATGAGACTTACCTGCTACCGTTGCCAAATTATCCCCCGTTGCTTTTTTAACTTCCAAGTTACTGTATGTAACTGTTTCTTCGCCTACTTTCAAAACAAGATTAACAACCAAGCTTGCAGATGCTTTTATCATTACAGGCACACTTTTGGCGCAAGCATCTGTTCCAAGAGCTTCCTTGCATCCGGCAACGGTAAGTTTCTTTTCTGTACATTCCAATGTACCATCTTTGATATTTATTGCATTAGGAACCTGTGCATTCGGTATTTCAATGCTTGTTACACTGACTGTTTTGCCTTTCCATTCTGTTGTGCTCAGATCAGTACCTGCCACAAACTTGGCAACGAAGAAAAGCTGGGTCGTTTGGTGCTTGAACTCAAGTGCAATTGCTTCTGTTGCTGTCTTGTCAACACCACCTGCCTTTGCAGCATACATCACATCCTGTAAACCATCTACATCGTTAAAGGTCACCTTTGTTTGATCCACTACACCCTGTGGAGCAACACCCAGTATCCAAGTCTTTTTACTGTCTGTTACAGGATAATACAATGTAGGATTCAACTTAATCTTATTTCCGTTTGCATCTGCCGTAAATGTGGCGATTGCTACATTGGCACGGGCGGCATCATTTGCAAGTTCTTTTTCTCCGGAGCCACCACTCTGTTTGTTGGTAAATGTATTTAGCTTTTTAGGGCTAAAAGCACTGAAATCAGGATTATTAGCATCACTACCTGCATCGACCATTATTATATTGGCCGTCATTTCACTCCCCAAACCCACTGCCGCTTTCGTCTCTACCCCAGCCACTTTTTGACTGATCTGTACAGGTACAGCGTTTGTCACTTCTCCCGGATTGATTTCCGGAGTTTCTTCGTCATTCGAGCAGCCTGCCATTATCAATGCCAATGCTGCCATACTTAAAATCTTTTTCATTTTTTTTACTTGTATAAATTGTTAATAATAAGTGATATATAATTCTTTGTTGTTTCTTTACTTCAAATGATCACTCCACCGTTATCACCCGTATTCCAGTCAGTCACTTTGGCGGTTACCTCTACCTTGATGCCATTTTCCGGCTCGGGTTCAGGTTCGGGATCGGGGTCCGGCTTTGGGGAAGGACTTGGATCGGGGTCGGGATCAGGCGTTGGATCCGGGTCGGGTGTTGGCTCCGGATCGTCCGGAACCTCAAAGGATATTTCCACCTCATAGGCACTTCCCCCTTCCGTACCTCCTTCGGTGAAATTGACAGGGAGATTCTTGAATACCTTGTCATTTGCCGGATTGCCATCCACATTCAATACCAAATCGAGCGTCAACTCCGCTTCCGGCTGTACCAGGACATAGCCGGGCAACATAACCGATCCGTCCACAATAGGAAAACCACCCGTTCCCGGATCAGTATAGATCACAACCGGGGCACTCTGCCCGATCGGTTCCACTGTACCCGAAACCAAACTGACACGTGCCTGGGCTGCCATGCCGTTGAGCTTGACAGAACGTATACGATACTGGTCGGTCACCCCTTTCAAGGTTAGCTTGAAGTTGAGCTGTGCCAGTAAATGCTGGTAGGTGAGCGGCGTGCTGACGGCTGTGAACCGGTTGTCCAGCGAACCGTTTTGCTCTACGGAAAGCATCAGGTCTTCCTTACCCGTCAGTGTATAATGTACTTCGCCATTCTCCAGCGGAGCGACCGGATAATAACCGCGCAGGTAGACCGGCGAACCGTCGGCAGGATAATAGCGTTCGGGGTTGAGCACGATCTCGTTGGCGGAAGCGATGCCTTCCCAACTTTCGGCATATTTGCCGGATGCTGTCCCGGCGGCGATATTTACAGGGGTATCCTTGAACTCATCGACAAGGCTACGCGTCCGGATAGCCGTATATAAATGTATAGGGACATCATCGGCACGGGCGGCAATAGTCACGGCTACATCTATCGTATCGGCATCGGCTTCGAGAGCCTTATATAATTGACTGGAAACGTCTTCGCTATAGCTCTGTTCCCCGCCATCGGTTGCTTTCCAGGTAAGCGCCAGCAGATGGGAATCGTCGTCGACACCGGGGATTACATTTTCCGTCCGGACAACGCCGAGTATCCCTGCTGTCGTACGGCTGGTATTCTGCGCATCGGGTGCCGGAAGGGTCAGGCGGAGTGTGGCGGAAGCAGCGACCTCCCCGCTTGCCAGGCTGACTGCCGAAGCAATGCCTCGCAGGGTGGCGGCTATCGGACCGGACATCATCCCGTCAGGAACCGTTACCGTAAAACGCACGATCTTACGGATATCCTTGGGGTTCAGCGTCAGTTCATTCGTCTTTCCTTCGGTAAGGACGATACCCGAACTGGCAGCTGTGTAGACGGGTTCGTTCAATGCCGGCAGCGTTGCCGACCCTTCGGGAACAGGTACGGAGGCGGTTGCAGTAGCAAAACTACCGGTACCGTCTATCACGACTTCTCCGGGTGCATCGGCCGTCACCAATGCGTCATACTCTCCTTCTGCCAGCCACGCATCGAAGGTACCCTCCTTCTCGGTCGCTTCCAGGCGGCTTTCGAAGGGTTCCTTCAGTCCTTCCCCGAAAACACGAAGCGTCAAAGGCTGCCCCGCGGGATTCTCGACGGTAACAACCAGTTGCCCTTCCCCTTTATGTTCCGGCCCGGGTTTATCATCGTCATGACACGCCCCCAACAAAAGAAGGATACCCAGCAGGAACGGTTTTGCTACAATGTAATTCAGTCTCATACTTTTTGTTTATAAATTTATTTATGGATACACCGATAGCCGCACAACATCCCGCCAGGATGCTGCGTAACGACCGGTGCATCTGTTTTTATCGTTTTACAGATGCGATTGATAAAAGGGATAATGTGTCAAATGGGATAATTTGGCAATGTGCCAATTTGCCAATTTGCCAATGGAGATAGCAATGGCGATAAGTTCAGTATTTATCAGATATGAGTCTATTTGTCGAAATAAAAGAACCAGGTACGCGGATGACACGGATTGAGCGGATTTGAACGGATCGGATCATTTAATCCGTTTTGATCCGCCTAATCCGTGTCATCCGCGTACCTGGTTCTTATTAAAATAGTTCATATCTTTCTATGTTCGATCGCGAAGCCCAACTGTCAATTGTCAATTCTCAACTGTCAATTGCTTCCATTCCCCGATATTGCGTTTCTTCTTGTCGAAAGAGGCGCCTACTTTGACCAGTTGGCGGCCATCTGCAGTGTAAGGAATCAGGTAGCCTCGGTCGTCGATCTGGTGGAGAGCTTCATCGACACTGCCATTCAGCTTGAACTCGAAGACATAAATATAATCGGCCGTTTTTACTACGGCATCGGCACGGCCACGGCCACTGCGCACTTCGGCTTCTACATATTGCCCCAATAGTTTGAAGACAATATAGAAAATGATCTGATAGTGACGCTCCGTCTCATCGTTCAACTCGTAAGGTACGCCGGCAAAGAAGGCACGCAAACGCTCCATAAAAGCATCCACATCACCAGCCCGCAGCTCCTGACTGAACTTACCGATATAAAACGGTGCATTTGCCTCCGATAGCGGAGTATAATAAGGAGTTATGAAGTTCAACCATCCATATTTCACTTCTGCATTCGGATAACCGAGACGGTAAAAATGAAGCTCTTCATCATATCCCTTGATCGTCAGATACCCGCTTTGGTAGATGATCGGCACCGGGTTGTGGAAATCGGCCCGGTAATCGGTCAGTGCCGCCTGTGGTACTTCGATTCCATCCAACTGTCGCAGGTCGTAATCGGTCTTCTTCAACATGTCGACCAGCATGGTCGGTGTACCGGAAGAGAACCAATAGTTTTGAAATAATAAACTGCTGAATACATTCAAGATACTGAATGGGTTATAAATGCCTTCCTGTCCCAACGGCGAAAAACGATAACCGTCATATAGCCAGGTCAGTTTGTCCATCGTCTGCTGGTAGGTCAGCTTATGAAGCTCGCCCAAGGCCGCCAGTTCGGGTTGAAATTCGCGTTCAATCTCTTTCCGGGTCAGACCGCAGACAGTCGCATAAGCCGGATTCATACTGATATCCATCAACTGGTTCAGATTACTGAATACTCCCAGTTGCGCAAACTTCGTTACTCCGGTGATGAACACAAAACGCAGATAGCGGTCGGCATCTTTCAGAACGGTGTAAAAACCGGTCAACATCTCACGGTAAGTATGATGAAGTTTGTCATCAAAAAGTGAGCGAAGCAGCGGTTTGTCGTATTCATCGATCAGAACAACGACTTTTTCACCCGTCTTTTCGTATGCCTGGCGGATGATCTGCATGAAACGATCTTCGTACCCCAGATCACGATCTGTTGCGCCATACTTTTTTTCCCATTCAATGAAATGAGCTTCCAAAATTTGCTCCAGGCTCTCTTTCGTTTCATAGTATTTAGCATTGAGACTCAGATAAAGCACCGGATAAACTTTCCAGTCCTTCTCCAACTTTTCGATTGCCAATCCTTTGAACACTTCTTTTCGTCCGAGGAAGTAAGCTTCAAGGGTAGAAAGTAGCAGGCTTTTGCCGAAACGACGTGGACGGCTCAGAAAATAAGGCTTCCCGGTCGTTGCCATCTTATAAACCAAAGCTGTTTTGTCTACATATATAAATCCATCCTCTATTAAAGAGGTGAAGTCCTGTATCCCAACCGGGAGTTTTCTGATCGGCATTGTTTCCATGTTTCCGCTTTTTTAAGTACGAACACAAAGATAAACAATTTATCAATCTCATCATGTCAAAGAACGCTTTTTCCGATTTTTCCCGACCGGTAAACGGGGTTGAAAAACACTAACGTTAGTGGGCCATCGCCACCCGTGTTAGTGGGACATCACCACTAACGTTAGTGCCGCCCCTCCACCAACGTTAGTGGAGGGGGCACACTAATTACTCGATCACCGGACGGTCGTCTTCACCATCTCCGGCATCTCCTACTATCAGTTTTTTCTTATATTCCAGCGTACGTACATTTTTCAGTAAAGTGCTGCCGCTGTTGTAAAAAGTCACGATACGCAGTGTATAGCTGCCGTCGACCAGGGCCGGGACACGGGCTATGATCTTGCTGGGATCGTTCTGAGTGAGACGACGGGATATTTTCTTTGTCGTACCGTCTTCGGCAACGAAGAAGATACCGGCTACGGATTCGTCGCCAGCTATTTTAATAAGGTTGCCTGTAATCATGATATCTTCGTTCGGAGTAATCGTGCCATCGGTCAAACCGGTCAGCGTGTCCGTCACCAAAGAAATACGTGCCACGTCTCCTTTCACTCCATTGTTAATGACTTTGACTTTTTTCAATGCTTCGCGAACCATTTTGGTAGGCACGATATCGAGTGTCAGATGGTGGATAGTGGGATCGAAAGGTGCATCCGGATTATCAAAAGCACCTATGATGCGCGGAGTGATCTGAAAGAGATCGGTTATCACGCTGTTCCCGTCCAGCAAGGCTTCGAGAATGATCTCGCTGTCCTGCGAAACGACCGACAGGATTGTTTGTAACTTCAGCTCGGAGCCGGTACGTTTAATTTCCTTCGCCATATCATCTTTGCGGAGGGTTCTGGGACCACTTTTCACCTCGGCAACACAATCTTCCGTATTGTCTTTTGTCAATGGGTTGTCACGTAAGGTAAATTCCCAGTAATGGTCTTTTTCGTAATCTGCCATAATGTTGGTAAATTTTAAATGTTAATACTAGTTGTTTATTGAGTCCGGCTTACGCCGGGTGTTTGTTTATTTTTGTTCCTGGATGCAACGGGTAGTGTGGGCATCTGCAGATCTCCAACCCAGACTTACTTCATAGGCCGATACATTTTTGGCATTGGAATTAAAACCAAAATTAAACGTATATTTAACATCACGCGTCCAGGTATTACCGGCTTGACCGACAATAACAAACGAGTTGGAATTATTACCAAAACCGGTCATCCGGAAATATGTCGTATGTGAATCATTATCATATATAAGTAAATAGCCTCCATATTTTTTTCCATCGTCCCATACAAAATCAGAAGCCAGACGGGGATCCCTTTTTGTAATAGAAGATGTACTACCTAAATAATTTCCATTAAACAAAGCCCGGTAATTCTCTTTTGCTGCGACCCTCCATCCGGCAGGGCAAGGATCGTGTACCGTTTTCGTATTGCCCTCCCAAGCTGATCCCTGAGAGATAGAGAACTGACCATCCGTATACATTTTTACCGGAGTTTTATAAGCATCCCGTATGGAAGAAATACTACCTCTTTCACGTGGTTTATAAGTAATCCCGTCCGGGCCATATAAGTTCAACATATCTTCAGGGGGAATTGAACTGTAAATATTATCTATTTGACTTTTAGCCACAGCCGAATAACTACTGGGAAACGGATCTTTCCGTCCTTGTTGGTAATGAAAACCGTTTGCTTTAGATTGTACCAAAGGATCTTCCGAACAAGCTATATAACCAGCCATTGCTCCCAGATTCCTGTCCATCATAGGATATTGATCGGGAGCACTATTTCCTATATACTTTTGTTTCCGTTTATTTTCCGGAGTATAGACCGATTCGTTACCTCGCGCCTCCGGGCTATAGTCTGTCACCCAAATATGCCAGCTCCAAAGGATATTGCCTGTTCCATTTGCCCCGTCATAAGCTACTATCAAACCGCTTCCTCCGGTGGTATTCGGAGCGACACGGCAATAAATACGGGCTTTGCCGAAATCGTCTCCATCTGTTAGGTCCACGATATTCGTATGGTCAGTTGAAGAGTTGACTACTCCCAGTACCGGATCGCCTACGTCACCGTTCTCTTTCGTTTGCCACAAAACTTTTACGGATTGGATTTTGGAGGTATTGCACCATCCCTGCAATAATGTATTCTCAGAGATACTTCCATTGACATAATATTTGTAAGGATTGAAACAGAAGGCACCACCAGGAGCCACCATAAAGCAGTTAGCTGTCGGAACAAAATTTTCATTGTTTTCGGATGCCGGTATCGGGTCGATGATCGTCACGCGTTTGTCGTCGACTGGCAGACCGGTATGGTTGAAACTGATCTTATAGCTATAGTCTGTATTTTCATTCAGATTGTAATCGGAATAATCTTTTCCTCCCAGATAGATGCGATAGTTAAGTTTCTTTTTTCCATTCGAGGTATTAGCTGCAATAAAACTGACATAAGAACTACCTGTAGGGGCATTCTCCTTGATACGATATTGCGGACCGTTGGAGACGGTGTTGATGCCACGCACGTTGGCGGGAATCCAGCAGGAATAGCTTTTATTGGTTGCATTTATCTGGGCTGCTGTCAATTGGATATCGGCATATTGATCCATCAGAGATGGGTATGTATTCATGCTCTTTTCATCGGGAGCTGGCACTACCTTATAATTACGGGGGATACTTTGCAGGATGATCTGCTTCAAGTCATAACCAGTCACATTATAATCCCAGAAAATATTCAATCGGGTAGCCAATCGTTTGAGAAGGATACGGACATCTATGCCATCAGGGTTGGTGATCTTGCCGTCACTTGTTACATTGACATGTTTCAGATGGAGGACGTAAGGCATTTTATTCATATTAGTCGTGGAAATTGCATCGATTGTAGTTGCATCGATTGATATTTCCTGTGCATCGGAAAGAGCTTTTGTTCCTAACGACAGCGAACTGCCTTCTCCCCAGGCAACAAAGACCAGTTGGCAATCGGCATCTTCCGTTAATGATACGGAAAAACGTTGGCCGATAATCTGATCAGTAGGATCTTGACCACTACTGGTATAACAGTCGCCATTCCGCTTATATTGACGAATCTCCAGCTTGTAGAGTTGATCCGGTTTCACTGATGCATCCGCACGGGTTGTCGCTGTCGGAACCAACTCCACATCGAATGCGCCTTTCCCTTTTGCGTTTGCATTTGCCTTGGTTGAAGCGGACAGATTGCAGGCATCGGCTTCGTCGGCAAAGCCGATAGCCATGCTGACTTCGACCGTCTTTTCTTCCGACGGATTCACCGCCGGATTGTCGAATCGTTCGTCGCAACCTGTGTTCATTAATACTAGTGTTAAGAGTGCCATAATAACTCTTCGTTTTTGTAAATTACTGCCTATACGTCTCATTC
>OOCU01000338.1_pt1 | contig 46801 bp, 36 predicted proteins | sample 1671781 | NCBI WGS metagenome assembly OOCU01 (sample SAMN06348192, study PRJEB24527) | human gut metagenome | reverse complement strand
CGTTGGGCTGCCCCTGGAATAACCTCCCCAGACACAGAAATCCTGACACTCCCGTTTCTGAATGGCGGCCAGTTCTGCATTTCGGGTCGTGAGAGCGTCCGTTTTGGAGCGCACCTTCTGTTCAAGGAGCTTGTTCATCGAACGAAGACGTTCCTGCGTTTCTACAATCTCCCGCCCCATCTTCTCAAATCTTTCCGCAAGGTCCTGAAGCTCTGTTGGTGCGTCCGAAGACATCGCCACCTCAACCTTCCCTGTCCTCGGAAAATCACCCACGGCATCGGAGAGCTCGCCTACGCTTCGACTCAACGGCCGGCTCACAGCGTATCCGACCACAAAGACAGAGCCGATGGCAAGCAGGAAGAAAAGACTGCCAACGATCAGGTTGTGCTGCAACTCAAGATTCCTAGCAGCCTTTGACTGGTCAAAAATCAGGTAATACTCGGTTTGGTTGAGTTTGACAGCTGTCCTGAAAACGCCATTTTTGTTGTCGGCCAACTTGTCATCCATCACGTGCAGATCGGCATGAGCAAGCCCTGCCTTGATTTGCTCGAAATCCGAGTTTTCAATGGCAAGTGACGGATCGGTGGCGAAAAGCACCTTCCCCCTCTCATCGACAAGAAAAGCCTCTCCCCCACTTTCCTTCATCGCCTCTTGCAGCGAGGCAGCCACTACATTGACAGGCATGGAGATCTCCATGGTGATCTTCTGAAGCCCTGTAGCGTCAAAGGGAACAAGCGTGACATATGGCTTTTCATCCGTAGGGGGCTGACCGAAACTGTAGGTTTTACCCGTATTGAAATCCTTGATCCGCACGTGCGCATCGAGCAGGTCAGACTGAACTGTCCGATAGATCTCGCTCGCACCTGCGAGAGTCAACCCACCCTCCACATAAGAAGTGGTGAGATACTCATTGATTGCCTTGATCGCCCGATTGTGCAGTTCCCCATCAGCTGAATCGAGCTTTGTCTTGATGACCAGCGTCGAAAGTGACTGTCGGTCCACGACTAGAGACGACAGGGTTTCGATGTTTTTTTGATACAAGAGAAGGAACAGGATAAACGGAATAATGACCGTCCAACCGATCAACCCCGTCAGAATTTTTCGAAAGCTTCGAGGCTCTACAGGCTCCTCGATGAAGTCGTAGGGGTTGTAGTCCTTGTTGAGGTCCTCAGGGAAGAGCGAAAAATAGCGGTTCCTGTACCGCATGTTGTACACGTCTTCCTCGGGATTGGGACTCGAGGGTGGAATCCTGTGCTCAAAGTATTGGAAAACGACGTCAAGAACGTTCATGGTGGTGTCGCTTTTTGTCCGGTCATAGAGTCGGACGGAGTGCGCTCGGGATTGGAGTACCCACAACCTTAGCCCGTCCCACAAAGGTTTTCAATACAGTTTTCCCATGCCCTAGAAAGCGCCCGTCTCGGACCAACACCCGAAAATGCCCTCCGAGAGTCGCACTGCCCCCTGTCCGATTCTCCAGATCTGGTCGTGAAAGTTCTTCCTACACCTCCCTTGAGGAAAGCAGTCAGGCAAAGTGCTCTTCGTCCTCTTCGTCGACGGCCATGTTGAAGACGTGGGCGAGCTCCTCGTTCGAGAGGTCCCCGATCCAGCTTTCCCCGGTTGCGACCGTCATTTCGGTGAGGCGCTTCTTCTCTTCGATGATCGGGTTGATCTTCTCCTCGAAGGTATTGGCCGAAATGAAGCGGTAGACATTGACGGTCGACTGTTGTCCGATGCGGTAGGCGCGGTCCGTGGCCTGAGTTTCGACGGCGGCGTTCCACCAGAGGTCGTAGTGAATGACGACGGACGCAGCCGTCAGGTTGAGACCCGAACCCGCCGCCTTGAGCGTCAGCACCATGACGTTTTCATCGCGTCGATTCTGGAATCGGTCCACCATTGTCTGGCGCGCATTCGGCTTGAGGCCGCCGTGGATGAACTGCGGGCGACGACCCGTTTCGTTGGCAATCCATTCCTGAAGGAGCATGCCCATCTGTGCAAACTGCGTGAAGACGAGCACCTTGCGGCCGGCGGCCTGCATTTCCTCAAGAATGTCGAAGAGGCGGCACATTTTGCCGGAAAGCCTCGGATCCTCGAAGCCGCCCGCAGGTTCGAAGAGCGCAGGCGAATTGCAGATCTGCTTGAGCTGCATGATCATCTGCAGCACCAGCGAATGGCGCATGAAGGTGTCCTTGCTAGCCTCCACAAGACGCATGGAACGCTTGACCACCTCGTTGTAGAGCGCAACCTGCTCCTTCGTGAGCGTGCAGTACTCATCGATGGAAACCTTTTCGGGCAGATCGTCGATGATGGACTTGTCGGTCTTGAGGCGGCGCATCATGAAGGGGGCCGTTATGCGCTTGAACCGATCGGCGGTGACGGCATCGTGGTCGTTTTCGATCGGATAAACATAGTCCTGTCTGAAGGATGAGCTCGAGCCGAGGATGCCCGGGTTCGATGCTTCCATGATCGACCAGAATTCCATCAGACCGTTCTCGACGGGCGTGCCCGACATGGCGATGAAGCCTTCGGTCTTGAGCTCGCGGACATGCCTGAAGGCGGCCGTCTTGTAATTCTTGATCGCCTGCGCCTCGTCGATGACGATCAGACGGAAATGCTTGTGCTCGAGCTCCTTCATCGATCCGCGAAGGCTGCCGTAGGTCGTGAGCACAACGTCCCCCGTCGCCTCCGCCAGATCACGCTTGGGGCCGTAGAAGAGCGATACCGTCAAGTTCGGTGCAAACCTCGCGATCTCACGCTTCCAGTTTGCGAGTAACGACGACGAGCACCTGCTTGACATCCAACTCGCCGTCGAGGCGCAGCTTTTCGAGCACCGTGATGACTTGAAGCGTCTTGCCGAGGCCCATGTCGTCGGCGATGATGGCCCCCATGTCCGCGCGCAGATTGCGCATGAGCCAGGAATAGCCTCGCACCTGATAGGGACGCAACGTCGCCTGGATCGTATCGGGCACATCGAACGTCTTTTCGGCAAAAAGCCTGTCGAAAGCCGCCTGCAGGCGTGCACTCAAACGCACGCCGTTGGCGCGGATGCCGCCCGAGAGCGCAGCGCGGATGAGCTCGGCCTTCGTGAGCTTGCGCTGACCGTGAAGTTCGCGGCGAATGGAACTCAGGAGCCGCTTGTCGACGTACATGTACGCATCGCGAAAGCGCACGATGCGCCCTGCCTGCTCGGAGAGCCACTCGAACTCTTCTTCCGACATCGTGTACTTGCCCGCCGCCAGACGCCAGTCGAACGTCATCGCATCGACGATGTCGAAAAGACCTCGACTTTCGAAGACATTCTCCTTCATATCCAGATCGAGCGTCGCCTGAGGGCGCAAGAGGTTCCGGAGCGTTCTCGGCAAAATGGTCTGCACGCCGAGTAGATTGAGCGTCGGGATTGCCTTGAAAAGGAGGTCCGCCAACTCATCAAGCGGCACAACCGTCGTCGAGGCGCGGTTTTTGAGAAGCTCCGTGAGCTCCGGACAGTAGCCTGAAAGCCGTGACATAAGCTTCAGGCAGTCCCTTGTGCTGCGGCAGATCGAGAATGTCCGCGAGTCCAACGCTCTCCTGCGCACCACCGCCGTCAACCGAGAATCGCATTTCGATGGCGACTGCCTGGTGCGGGTCAAAGTCCGGCATCTCCACGTCTTCGGGAATCGCTTCGTCGTAGCGCGGCTCTTCTGCCTCGTCCACCCCCGCATACGGAATGAACGTCGGGCACTCGAGCGGTACAGGTTCAGGTTGTGCCTCACACGCACCGAACATCGCCGCCAAAGCCGCGCCTCCTGCCCGCGCGCCAACATCGTCACCGCCCTCGCGCTTTGCGGCTGTCGCTGCCGCAACCCAGTCATGCACGATGACGATCCCCTTGACGCGGTGCGACTCGGTCTTGAGAAAGACGGGCGCGACCCAGCCTTCAAGGCGGAATCACCGTCACAGTCGACGGGTTCGCACCCGAAGAGCGCGTGATGCTCGGGAACGGCGTCACCCGTTTCGTCGACATGGGTGCGCCATGCGGCGACGATGTAGCTCTGGATGAAGAGTTCGAGCACGATTTCGCCAAGAAGCAGCGGATGCATCGCAACAGGCGCCTTCGAAATGCGAAGGAACTCCGGACCGACGTGCGAGAAGGCTGCGCCGACGGCTTCGGTGACCGCCTTCACTTCATCGTCCATGACGGCCGGAATCCAACGCACGGCGAAGATGTCATCCATCGGTCTGTAGATCTGCGGCACGACTGCGCCCGCCTCGACGAGACGACCGGCGATGAGCCAGGCATCGTAGAGAGCCTCCAGCTCGCGCGGCGCTTCAGAAAGCTTCTGATGCGTGATGAAGCCCGAAAACATATTGTGCAGGCCTCGTCCGACCGGATCCGACGCACTCGGTCCGCGTAGCTCCTGGCGCATGAAGCGGCCGCTCTCACGTCGTTCGCGCCAGAAGAGCGATTCGTCCACAACAGGCTGCCCCCAAATATTGATCGCGATGAGCGGCCGAGCCTCGTCATACTCGGGAATCGTGCGTTCGATGACGGTACGCATCTGATGTGCAACGAGCTTCCCTGCTTCGCTCACGATACGCCCCGTGAGCGCACGAAGGTCGCCGTGGATGTAGCCCGCCGGATGCTCGGCAAAAAGGTTGCGAATCTTCTCACCATCAACCTTGAACGTGCGGAAGGTTTGCTTTCGCAGATCTTCGAGCCAGCCGACATCCGATTCTCCATCCGGATGCAGGTCAGTGACGAAGCCTCGTTCGTCTAGTCCCCGGATCAAATCGTCCCAGGATGGCATCTCGGCCTCAACTGCCTTTTCGAGCTCGACGCCGCGGCTTTCCATTTCGGCAATCAGGTCGATGCCACGCAACGTAAAGAGCAGGAAGGGATTGGCATCAATTTCTTCGCTCAGCTTGTAGATGGCGGCTGCAATGTGCTTGCACGGCACCGCCCAATCCGGACACGTGCACGACATCTCCAGATCCTTCCAGCTCGTCGGGAAAATGCGAATGCCGAGCGACTCGGCAATGTCGGCAATTTCGGAACTCAGTTCTCTCGCGGCGAGGCGCGCCACGATGAGAGGAGATTCGGCGAGACGGTCAACAAGACGTGCCACGTCCGACTTGTCGATCGGCGGAAGCGTGATCTTGACTTCAAGGGCGAGGTCGAGGCGACGGCAGCGGGCGGCGCGGGCCGCAACACGGCCTTCGCGGACCTGGGCGGCACGTGGCTTGAATGGGGCCTTGGCGCCAGCTTCAACCTCACCGACCGCACCTTCGCATACGTCGACCTTGAGCGCACCACGGGCGCCGAAGCAGACGAAAAGGTTCGCTACTCGGTGGGCGTGAGGCACGTCTGGTAAGGCCTGATATCCACCCTAGAAAAAAGATTCCCGATTCTGGCCAGGACGGGAATTTAGTGACTTCTGACGAACAAGGCGCCGTTTCCTCCATAGGGGAACGGCGCCTTCACATTTATTTAAGTTACGAACAGTGGAAGAACCCACGAAAAGGCTTCTTCTCAGAGTTCATGATAGTATTTATGTTTGAACATGTGCAACAAATCAAAAACATCACAGTTCAAAACATGCACCAACCAATTAAACAATTCCACAAAACGAAAGACGATAAATGCAAAGCGATTCAAATCTCCCTATAGGATACCATTACGATCACGAACATGAATATTTTGACGGCGAAATACCAGTTCAATACGACCCCTTTAATCCTAAAAAATTTATATTACCTGACAACGTCACACTAAAAGCACCTCCCCCACCCCCGGAAGGATACATCGCCGTCTACGACGAAACACGCAATCTCTGGAAGGTCGTTCCGGATACATTTAACAGGACCGTCCTTTTCCGCATAACTTACCGCCATAACGACAACGACTTCCCGCAGGGAATCCCACAAATAAGTACCAAAATTGCGTCCGGCACATTTCTAAACCTAGGAGAAAATAAACTCTCAGGCGCCTTCCACGAAATCAAAAACTTCGATCGCTACATATCCTCAGACCTTATTTGCTTTTCAATAGCTTATCGCCTACGACATATAAACAACATATTAAACTTTATATACAGTACATCAATTTATAGCAACCCACAAGAGATTCACAGTACGGCGCTTCATTACGAGGAGATAATTTACGAAATAAAAAAGATTATTGACATAATAATAACTCTAATGCACATCAAAAGTACAAACGACAACTTATTATTCGACTCCGAAAGCAAGATCGAAGTTGACAGTCTCGGTAAAGTACTTAACTTATGCAAATCTAAAGAATGGACAGAATCCCATCAAAACTTTATAAAAAAATAAACCCAGAAGCGAACTTTGACTTCCTTTATGTCATCAACGATATTCACAACTCCTACAAACACAGCATCCTCAGTTCAACTTACCTCCTAGAAATCTTCTATGACCCCACGGTTGTCGCGCACACTTTCAAAACAAAAATGCATGCTGCATTAGCTTACGAAATTCCTCTTCGGAAAATAATATTTTGGTTCGAGCAATTTATTTTTGATCTTATTGGCGAAGAAAGAGAAGTTAGCTCAGGCAAAGAGAAAGCCTTTCAGATCCTAATTTATCAAGATAAGAAATTCCTTGGCACATCCACTAAAGAACTCGACAAATTGATTCAGACTTATCTCACCAAACGACAGAATATGATAAACAACCTCAAGTCTTAGGTTGTCAATCCTACAGAGCATTCAATCGTCTCTCGCCGTTGCGTAGGCAACTTCTGACTGTTCACTTTCTGAGCTTCAGCGCCTGGTCGGCGTCCTCGATCTCAAACAGGCTGTCGCCCGCTCGAACTCCGCCGAACGAATCCATGTGGAGCCAGCCTTCCCCCGTCGAATGGTCCGTATGACCGACAGGAAACGGTCGGTCCTCAACGTAGATATTGCCGAACACATCGACCCTCAGGCGTCCTTCGCTGCCGGGCTCGACCTGCCCGACGGGAATGCTCCAATCACCGTCGCAGACGTTGCCGAAGATGTCGGTGTGCAGATCGCCCGCCGAGGCACCCGCGACGATGACGCCAAAGCTGAAAAGCAACAGAATGGAACGACGCATGGTTGATCTCCATCAAACGAAAAAGTGTCGGGCACCCCGCCGCCGAAGCCGCTCAATGAGGAGGAAGCGGTCTCGACGGCAGGATGACCTCCTCCATCCTCATGATGCCTCTGGCTGCGTCAGCATGAGACGCACTCAGGCATGAACGACGCACAGACCTTCGACCACGAGTCGCCTCAAGGAGACATGACCTTTGGATCTGCGATAGGATTGAAGTTCACCTTGGCCTTTCCCGGAGCTTTCATGAAGAAGATTCTTCCCGCCGTCCTCATGCTTTGCGCCCTCGCCGCAGGCTCGCAGCCCGTCTGCGCAGCCACGGACAATCAACTCATATCAACTCATGCGCGAGGAGATCACGGCCGGCATAACCGATCCCGCTGTGATCGAGGGAAGCGCCGACGCCTTCGGCTTCAGCGGAGAAAAGGCCGAGCCCTATGCCGACTTCATCCGCGATCTTGCGGCAAGCAGGCTCTTTCTCGACCATGTCGTCGAGCAGTTCAAGAAGGCGGGCATTGACGGCGCGAAGCTGCGCGCCGTGCACGACCACGGCACGAGCGACGAGCTTTCGGCCCTCTCTGAGGAAATCCTTCAGGGAAGCCTTCTGCTCACTCAGCGCCTGATGGCCGAGGGCGTGCCCTATTCGAGCCCGAAGGTGATGGAGGCCGAGATGCGCACGACGAAGGCCCTCTGCAGCCGTCTGTCGGCCAAGGCCTGCCGAGACCTCAATCTCGTGGGCGCGCAGGGCCTTGCCTACGACGATCTGGATGCAGCGGCCAGAACGCTCACGGCCGACATGAGCGAAGAGGACGTGAGGAAGATGTTCAGGCTCAAGATCGAGAGCATCGAGAACGCCCTCAGGAGCCACGGCGAAAAGCCCGCGATGTCGGAGTAGAACGTCAGGCTCGCCAGGGCGGCCTATTCCGTCGCCCTTGAGGCCGCACTGGAAAGGCAGACGCCTCAGATGCGCGAGCGCTTCGAGAAGACCATGGCGAACCTTGAGGGCTCGACCGACGGAGACGTCTGCGCCGCGTTCGGGATCATTTACGGCGCCATTCTCGACACGGTCCCCGAAGATCCTGAAGGGAACGTCCTCAAGGCCTTCTTCACGGGCAAGCTTTTCTGAACGCCGCCCGACGTTCATCCGAACCGTTCGCAAACATCTGCGCCGAAGCCTTCCGACGGGGGCTTCGGCCTTTCTGATGAAGAAGGCACAAGCCTGACAGCTCTTCAGAATCCCGCCTTCCCGTCGTCGTGCCGACGTCTGAATTGTGCGACCTCCTCCGAACTCGGAACGTGAGGCCCTCGATAGACCGGATCGCTCGAAACGAAGCGGAGAAACTCAAGCTCGTGCTCGTCAAGCGTCGCAAAGGCCGCGAGTCTTTCGGCTTCGTCTTCCGACGTTGAAGAATCTTCCCTGTCGCCGGCCGGTACGGCCGCCGTGTGATTCGAACGCGAATCCTGAAATTTTCGAACGGACATGACTGTTTCCCGACGTTTCTACCCTGCCTCCAGCCTAGTCCCGTCCGATGCTCTATGGCGGAAACACCTGCAGGACATGCAATCAGGGGCAATCTTCGGACCGATCTTTGCCTTTCTCCCGAGCCATGCCCCGACGGCGAGTCCCCCGCCAACTGAGCGAAAGACAGCTTTCGCAAAACTGGCCTGCCCCGCTCTACCGCAATGCAGAGGGCGCACGATTCGATGAACCGCGCGCCCTCTTTTCAGGACAGGGACGGGTCCCGCCGGCGGGACCCGTGGCCGTGATTACAGGAGGCCCTTGCCGTCGCGGGCGCCCTTGTTCATCTTGACCTTGTCGTTTTCGACAGGCACCACGTCGAAGCCCGTCACGCGATGGCCGTTGATCTGGGTGTAGAGCCAGAGGTCCATGGCGGCGCCGGCAACGGCACCCTTCGTGACGTCCTTGGCCTTGAACGTGAAGACGACGTCGGTGATGCCGTCGTTGTTGACGTCCTTGTAGACCATCTTTTCAGCCGGAGCGAAGTTCTTCCACTGACGGGTGGAGTTGAGCTGGTTGGCGCTCATGCCGGCGCGAGTCGCCTCCATGTTGGCGCTCAGCACTTCGTGGCCCTTGGCGCCGAGCAGCGCGAAGTCGACCGTGCCGTCGCCGTCGGCCTTGACGACGTCGGCGAGGATCTTGACCTTGTTGGGCATCAGGCGGGCGTTTTCGGCCTGCATGATCTTGAGGACATGGTCATAGGACTTCTGGTTGTAGTCGTGCAGGAACTTCGTGCGTTCCTCACCCTTGAGGCCGGCGGCCTTCTTCGTCACGGCGGCGCGGTCCTTCATGAATTTGTCTTCCTCAGCCTGGATGAGCTGCGTGCGCTTGGCGAGTTCGTCGCCGCGCAGGTAGTCGATGGCGTTGTTGGAGGCGCTGAAGACGCTGTGCGGCGTGAAGTCGGCGCGGTAGTCGAACATGGCGGGAGTGCCCGCGAAGTGTTCCTTCGTGGCCGTGGCCGGATCCGTGAAGGCGGTGCCCTTGGCGGGACCGGCGAGCGGATAGAGCGGCACGAAGACGGACTGACACGGACGGCCGAGCGTCTTCCAGGCTTCGGTGAGCGTCGGATCGGCCGTCAGGTTGTAAACGATCGAGTCATGGGACGTCGTGCGGCAGATGCCTTCGGACTTGGAGTGATAGAGCTCCTGGTCCTGACCGATGTAGTCCTCGTGCAGGCGCAGGAGGGCCATGGCGTCCTTGACGCCGAGCTTGCGGTCGATGACGGCGCTGTACGGGAACTTTTCAGGATCGTTGTATTCGACGCCCGTGAGGAACTTCCAGGCGAGGACGTTGCGGTTGGCGTTCCAGCGTTCGTGGCGAACGGATTCCTGAGCCACGACCTTGCGCCAGTTGAAGATCGGGTTCTTGGCGTCATGGCGGCCGTCCTTGACGGCACGCTCGACCTGCTTGGGCTCGATCCGCCAGGTTTCCTTGTCGTTGAGGTCCACCTTGTCCATCATGAAGTTGTTCGGGATGTAGACGACTTCGTTGTCATGGATCTTGCGGGCGACCCAGCTGTTGCCCTGATGGATGGCGAGCTGCCAGGCTTCGTTGGCGTCGGCGAACGTATACGTGCGCCCGTCGTGGAAGTAGCCGAATTCGGCGAGCAGCTTCGTCGCGATGTCCACTGCCTCGCGGGCGGAGTGAGCGCGCTCGGCCACCAGACGGCGAATGCCGTAGCCGATGCCGCCGTCCTTGACTTCCATGCGGTCGGCGTCGAAGATCTCGCCGCACCAGTTCGTGGCGACCACGACGCCGGCGTCGTTGAAGAAGCCGTCGGCGAAGCTCGCGCCGTCAGGAACGAAGGTCTGCGTCCAGTAGAAGCCCAGCGTCTCCTCGACCTGCGGGATTTCGGCCGCGAACTTCTCGAACTTCAGCATTTCGCCCTTCTTGTGCTTGGCGGGCGGAACATAGTGCTGCATGTTGAAGAGACGGCCGCCGTTGTCTTCGTTGTGGGCGACGATGATGTTGCCCGTTTCGGAAACGGCCTTGCCGATCACGAGCGTGCTGCAGGCCTGGGCCGTGCCGACGGCGGCAAGCAGCGAGGCAACGGCGATCAGAGACTTCTTGAACATTTTCGAACTCCTTTGTCATGAGAACGGCGGGCCCGTGGTCGCTGGTCCGCCGAAATTGGTCGCCACGAAGTCTATAGACCCGCAAACGCAGGCACCACGGTGTTTCCGAGGGATTGACAACGGCAAGAAAGTCAATTATGGGCGACATATGCGGCATGACCGCACGAAGCGATTCCTGAGAACAGCTCGAGCTCTTCGAGCAACCTGATTTCAGGATCACCGGCTTCGTCGGCAGCTCCTTCGCCGTCGTGCCCTCGGGCAGGTTCTGCGCCGTGACGGACTACATCGTCTACGGCCGCATCGCGGGCCGCAATGCCGCCAAGGAGACGCCCTGGAGGTGAGTCAATCCTGAAGCTCCTGAGTCCTCCGTCCTGCTTCAGTCCCACATAAACAGAAAGCCGTGCAGGTCGCGAGACCGCACGGCTTTCATGGTCATCAGAACAGGACGTCCGTCAGGAACCCTACTTCAGCTTGACGGACTTGAAGTCCATGTTCGAGCAGATGTAGCGGACCTTGGGCTGCGTTCCCGCCTCTTCGGAGAGGCAGATGGAGCGCTTGATGAGCGCCTGGACTTCGGGATCCTTCGAGTCGTAGTCGACGAGCGTCAGGGCCTTGGTCGAGCAGTTTTCGACGCAGGCGGGCAGACGCCCTTCGGCGAGACGATGGGTGCAGAGCGTGCAGTGCTCGGCCTTGCCGGGGACGCGCACCTGATGGGCCTTGGGCTCGGGCTTGAGGAGCGGCTCCTTGTCGCCGAAGTATCCGGTCCTGCCGTCCTCGTTGAAGAGCGGCGCACCGTACGGGCAGGCGGCCAGGCACATCCTGCAGCCGATGCACTTCTTGTGGTCGACGAGCACTTCACCGTGCGGCCCCTTGGAGATCGCCTTTGCGGGGCAGACCTTCATGCATGCGGGATCCTCGCAGTGCTGGCACGAGACGCGATAGTAGTTGATGACGCGCTTTCCGACATTCTCGATGCGGCGGATCTTGTTCCACTGAATGCCGGGAGCGACCTTGTTTTCTTCCTTGCAGGCCACAAAGCAGGCTTCGCAGCCGATGCAGCGGTCTACGTTGAAAATGATGCCGTAGCGACTCATTGCAGCCTCCTTACTTGACCTTGGCAACGCTCACGTTGACTTCGAAATACGGCGCGTAGCCCGAAAGCGGATCCCACTGGCGCGGGATGAGATTCTGGGTGTTCTGGTCGCCGCGCCAGCCGTACTGCGAGTCGATCGTGCCTTCGGGCACGATGATCGAGACGTCGATCCTTGCGCGGACGGGACCGCCGAACTTGCTGCGCATTTCGACGAAGTCGCCCGTGACGAGGCCGCGCTTCTTCGCGTCGGCAGGATTCATGTGAATCGTGCTGACGGGCTCGAGCTCAAGCAGGTACGGCGCATCGGAGCGGGTCTTCGAATGCGTGATGTAGGGCTTGCGCGTGCCGTTGATGAGTCGCAGGTTGAAGTCGCCCTCGGGCTTCATCATCTCCTTGTAGACGGGAAGACCCTCGAGACCGTACTTCGACGTGATCGTGGAGAAGAGCTCGAGCTTGCCCGTCGGCGTGTTGAAGCCGGGCTTGCCGTCCGGACGGAGCTTGCCGGAGACGTACTTGTAGGGTTCGTTCTTCTCGCACTTGAGCGTCGAGACGGCAGGCAGGGCAGCGACGGCCTTTTCGTAGTTGCCTTCCCAGACCTTGAGTACCGCGTTGCAGGCCTTGACAGGGTCGCCGTCGAAGAAGTTCTCGGGCTTGTCGACGAGGCAGCCGATTTCGAGCGCAATGCGCCAGTCCTCCTTCGCTTCGCCGAGCGGCTTGACGGGCGTCCTCGGCGCATACTTCGCGCCGTACATGCCGAACGGCGCATAGCGCTCGAAGTTCATGGCGGCGGGCAGGATGAGGTCGAGGTCCCTGTGGCTTTCCTTGCGGTAAAAGTAGTCGGTCGCGAACGCGAACTCAAGCTTCGAGATCGCCTTTGCGTATTCCTCGGGCTGCGGCCAGATCATGACGTTGAAGCCCCAGCCGCAGAAGGCGCGGATCCTGCCCTCCTTCACCCATTCGGGCAGCAGGTTCGGGCTGAACGGAACCATCATGTGGTGCCAGACGGGGACGAAGTCCTTGTCGAGGCGGCGGTCCTTCTGCTCCTTGGCGTTCCACCACTTGCCGTCGTAGAAGCTCGTGTGGATGCCGAAGCCGTAGGTCTGCTGCCCCTTCGGGTTCGTCGGGAACATCGCGCCGCCCGGGGCGTCCATGTAGCCGAGGATCGACGGGATGAGCAGCAGGGCTCGGGCGTTGTTGACGCCGTTGAGGTTGTGCGTGAGGCTCTGCGTCGTGAGCGAGAAGGAGCCGGGGCCTTCGGCGTACATGCGGGCCGCGGCCACGATGTCGGCGGCGGGCACGCCGGTGATCTCCTCGGTCTTTTCCGGGGTGAAGGTCTCGCAGTAGGCGGCAAGCTCTTCAAAGCCGTGGCACCACTTCTCGACGAATTCGCGGTTGTAGAGGCCTTCCTTGATGAGAACGCGGATCATGCCCATGGCAAGCGCGCTGTCGGTGCCCACGCGGGGCGCCAGATGGATGTCGGCCAGCTCGGCGGCCTTCGTGCGGCGGGTGTCGACCGTTATGATCTTGCAGCCGCGGGCCTTGGCCTTGACGAGGGACTCCCACCAGCCCAGCGGCTGTGCCCAGACGTTCGTCGCCATGATCATGAAGGAACGCGTCTTTTCGGTCGGCATGGCGCCCGTCGACGGACGGCCCCAAGTGAGCTGCTCGGCCTGCATGCAGCCGGCGCGGCAGGCGGCCGACGATTCGTTGGCCCAGTGCACGGAGCCGAAATGACGGGCAAGACGGATGATGGGCGGACGCGGTTCCTTCGGGTCGCCCGCATAGAACATCACGCTGTCCGCACCGTACCGCTTCCTGATGCGCAGAAGATTTTCGGCAATCATCCTGTAGGCTTCGTCCCAGGAACAGCGGACGAATCCAGGATCCTCGCTGCCCTTGGGATTCGTGCGCTTCATCGGATGGAGCAGACGATTCGGGTTGTAGAGTCGCTGGAGCGTCGCCAGTCCCTTCGAGCAGAGAATGTGGCGGGGGTTCTCCTTCCAGTTTTCAATCGATTCGATCACGTTCCCGCGTGCATGGAACTTGATGCCGCACGAGGGCACGTGGTTGCAGTGGTCGCAGATCGAATAGCCGGTCCACTCCTTGGCGGCTTCGGCTGCTCCGGCAATCGGAACGAACATGCCTGTGGTCGAGCCTGCAACGGAAAGCGTGCCGATCGACTTGAGCAGATCGCGTCGGTTGAGAGCGAGTCCATGGGGGTCATGCATGGCTTTACTCCTTTATGGTCAATGAAATTCTGAGGTCTCCTGTTCACCTCCGCCCGCCCTGGTCCGGGACTGCGAAGATGACTTCCTCAATTTTCATGGTATAACCTTCGATACGTAAGTACAGCACCTCTCATCGCAAACATGATCCGCCTCACCTGCGCCGTCCTGCTGGCCGTTCTCGCCCTGCAGTGCGCACCGGCTCTGGCCGGGACTACTGTGCGCATCGCCGTCACGTCGGGCGGGCACGGCACACCTCGCTCAACCCGCTCGACCGGTCCGTCAAGGCGCTCGAGGCAAGATTCGGCCCCTCGAACGTTACGATCCGCGATCGCGTCCCGCTCACGGAGCTCGGTCACATGCTCGAGCGCGGCGAGGTCGACTACTTCATTTCCACGTCGGGCGTCTCGCGCCGCAACCTGTCCGAAGGCTCGCGCGACCTCCTCACCATCACCGACAGCCGCTTTCCCGACCCGAACAAGTCCTACGGCTCGCTCTTCTTCACCCGCCGGGACAGCGGAATCAAACGCCTCAAGGACATGCGCGGGCGCACTCTGGTCGCCAACCATCCGAACGGACCGTACAGCTACCTCGTCGGCATGGGCGAAATCGAACGGGCAGGCTACGATGCGACCGCCTTCTTCAAGTCACAGCGCTTTCTGATGCAATCCGCCGAGGACGTCGTTCAGGCCGTGCTCGACGGACGCGCCGACGTCGGCGTTGTTGCGAGCTGCATTCTCGAGGACTTCTTCCCTGCGGACTCCGAGGCCCGGCGCAAACTCGAGCCCGTGGCCCTCAAGGCGACCACCCCCTGCATGCGCTCAACGGACCAGCATCCCAACTGGACGCTTTCGGCCGTGCGCGGCGCGGATCCCGAGACGACACGCGAAGTCGTGCTCACGCTCCTAGGCATGCCCGCATCACCCGATGGCGTGCGCTGGAGCATCACCACCGACTTTCAGAGCACCGACCGCGTCTTCAAGGCCTTCCGCACGGGCGTCTACGACGTCATGAACGAAAGAAGCTTCAGCGACTTCGTCGAAAAGTACTGGCTCTTCGCCGCCGTGCCTCTCGCCGCGGCCTTCCTCTGCTTCGGCTTTGCAGCCCTATTGCGCCGCATGGTCGAGATCAGGACCCGTGAGCTCAAGCGAACGCTGGAAAACGAGCGGCGCCTGCGCCGCGAGGCCCTGGAGTCGGAAGAACGCTACAGGCGTCTTCTGCGCGTCGGACTTCTCGGACAGCTGAGCACGATGTTCGCGCACGAAATCCGACAGCCCGTCGGCGCCATCCTCGCCTACGTCCAGGGACTGCGAAACTTCTGCGCCTCGGGCTCGCTCACGCCCGAAATATCCGAGGGCGTCCTCGCGAAGATCAACGCACAGGCCGAAAGAGTGGCTGACATCGTCGAACGCGTGAGGCTCTATGCAAGAACCGATGCCGTCGACCGCATCACGACCGATCTGCGCGATGTGGTCGAAGAGGCCGTCGGCCTCTTCAAGCGCAACACGCGCTTTGAGGGAGAGATCATTCTGGAGCCGCCCGCACCGTCCGAAAAGTTCACCGTTCGAGTCTCCTCCCTTGAAATCAGCATCGCGCTGCACAACCTAATGCAGAATGCCGTCGACGCTCTCGCCTCTGCAGGCATCGCAGATCCGAGGATAACGATCCGCATCGAGTGCACGGAGGAGAGGCTTGTGGTCGTCGTCTCCGACAACGGCCCGCAGCTCACGCAGGATGAAGTCGCCCGCATGACGGCGCCCCTGCACACGACCAAGTCCTCGGGCATGGGACTCGGCCTGATTCTTGTAAACTCCATCGCAACCGGCCATGGCGGCCATCTCAGGCTGTCTCCCGCCGCTTGCGGCGGCCTTGAGGCACGACTGATCCTTCCTCACGCAGGCGAACATGATTGAAAAAACGCAGATGCTCATCCGAATCGTCGACGATGACGAACCTTTTGCAGACGCGATCTGCTTTCTTTTGCTGAGCAAGGGACTCAGAGCCGTCGTTCATGCGTCGGCCGAGAAGTTCCTCGAAGAGGACGATCCGTCCGTTCCGGGCTGCCTCATCCTGGACTATCAGATGCCCGAACTCAACGGCATCGAAACCCAGCGAAAGCTGCTCGACAAGGGCTGGCGCTGGCCCGTCGTCTTCATGACGGCCCATGCCGACGTCGACATGGCAGTCACTGCTTTCAAGCAGGGCGCCTTCGACCTTCTTCGAAAGCCCGTTGCGCCCGACGTCCTCATCGCCGCAGTCGAGAGCAGCCTCGAGAAGGTCCGCGCAGGCATGCAACACCACCACGACGAAGTCTGCGGCCTCTTCGAAGGACTCACCAATCGAGAACGCCAGATCGTGAAGCTCGCCGCCGCTGGTCTCGCCAACCAGCAGATCGCCGACCGTCTAGGCATCAGCGAGCGCACCGTGGAAGCCCATCGCTCCGCAGCCTACCGCTGCCTGAACGTCAAATGCCTGGAGGAACTCCAGGCATTCATCAGGGATATGGACGACTGAACGTCCGAAATCAGCAGGCGTCCGCCCGCTCGAGCAGCATTCCGTCCGACTTCATCGTGCGAAGGAGCATCGCCAGAACGTCTCCGACGGCCCCCGTCTCCAGCCCCTGCAGTTCATGCGCGACGGTCGAGGCAAGCGGGATCAAGCATGCGGTCAGAAACTCCCGCTGCTTTCCTGCGGGCGCCTTCGTCTGCGCGAGGAGCGACATGAACGCAAGCTCCACGCCCAGCGAGTCCGCAAAGGGCGCGTCCGCCTCGGATGGAAGAAAGCCGAAGGCCCTGTAGGCTTCAAGCATGCGACGGCAATCGGCCCCGCACATCATGCGGTGCTCGCCCGTGTAGGCCGAGGCGCAAAGCGGCACGGTTCTTTCGCCAACGCCCTGAAAAAGCCTCGCATACAGCCTGTCCATGACGATGGGCTCGGGCAGCGGCTCGGGCGCGGGCCCGGACGTCATTTCAAGCAGGGCCTCGACACCCGTCTGATAGCGGACCAACTCGGACCAGTTGCCGGCAAAGCCCGAAGAGCCGTTGCCGGAGAAAAAGTCGGCATATGCGCCGTAGACCTGCGCACGGGATTCGGCGAGATCGTTCACAAGATTGAATTCGTCGGACATGGGGCTCCTCAAGTGTCAAGCATTCCTCTTGAATTGTAGGCTCCGGGATACGTAGGTACAGTTCGGCGCATCAGCGACACCCCCACCTGCTTTCCGCGCACGTCACCTCTGAGGTCTCTCCTGAGGTCCTCTCCTGATCGAAGCGCCGATCGTCACGACGAGCACGATCAGGGCGAGCGTGCTGAGAAAGACCGTCGAGGACATGAAGCCGCCGACGCCCGCCGCCATGAAGAGCGACATCATGATTCGGCCGAGGTTGTTGAGCATGAACCTCATGCCCACGATGTCGCCCACCGATTCGGGCGGCGCGTACTGGAAGAGCGTGCTCATCGAAAGCGGCTTGACCAGACCGAATCCGAAGCCCGCCACCGACACGACGAGCAGAAAGGACGCGAATCCGTCGGCCAGTGCGGCGCCCGAGAGCGCGACGCCGCCCAGAAGCAGCGCGTTGCGAAGCTGAGGCAGAAGCGTCCTGTGATTGGCGCGCACGGACAGAAGCGAGCTTGCGGCCACCTGCGCGAGCGCGCACGCCGAAAGGAGCGTCCCCGTCTGGATCGTCGTGAGGCCCATACCGCCGCCCGCCGTGGGAACGAGAATGTCGAGAATGCAGAAGAGCGCGTTGACGCCCGAGCCCGCCACCACGCCCGCCAGCAGCGGCCCCGAGCCCGCGAGTCGCCTGATGTTCACAAGCAGGTCCGTCGACTCAACAAGGCCGTGCGCCCTGAGGTCCGAACGCGAAACGCCGGAGGAAAGGAAGGAAAGCGCCAGAGAGACCGCCAGCACGATGAAGGGCATGAGGTCCGGAGCCTGCGAGAAGAGCGCACCGATCGCGACGGGCATGGCAATCTCGCTCACGTTGCTCAACAGGCACATTCTCGAAAAGCGCGAGACGCGGTCCGCCGCGCCGAAGAGTCCGCCGATGCCGCGATAGCCTGCCGTTGCGGCGAGCATGAGCGTCATGCCCGTGAGCATCCAGGCGACGGCAAGCGCAGCAGGCGCCTCATGCTGCGTCGCCAGAAATCCCGCGCCCGCACAGCAGAGCGCTGCGCAGCGGTTGAGCGGTGAAGGCCCGAAGCGGTTGTAGAGCCGTCCCGCATAGATCGTGAAGACGGCGCAGGCCACGGAACTCGCCGCCATGACGGCACCCATCCAGGCCGCACCCACGCCGTGCGAGACCGCTTCGAAGATGAGCGTGAACTGCAGGCACCGCGCCGCAAGGCCGAGCAGGTACCACTGCGCGAAAAGGCGCCGAAAGGCTGTGCGAAGCTGCAGCGAATTCATGGAGCGTCCGATTGAGCGTGCCGAAGGAAGGCACGAGGCCTGCTGCGGACATTTGAACCACCTGTCGCGGAAGCGTTCCGGGACAGAACAATTTTTAATTGTAACCCCGTCGTACGCTCCAAATGGGGCAATATTCGTGAAAGACCCTATGCGAGAGCGGGAAACAGAACATTCAGGCTCTTCCATCCCATGTTGAGCGTCTTACCCCATCGGAAGCTTACCTGACAACCGTTTCCAATTCCCCAGACGTCAAAAAGCACCTCCTTACATCAGGAAGACGGCCCGGAAAAACTTTCGCAGACTGCCGCCTGAAAAAGAATCACTCCTCTTACGCCGGCATTTTTCGTCTCACCATCTGCCAGACGGTCGTACCGAGCGTGAGAACGAGCACGATCATGGCGGCCATGGTGAGGAAGGCCGGAGAGGTCATGAAGCCGCCGACCGCCGCAGCCATGAGAAGCGACATCAGGATGCGGCTCAGGTTGTTGAGCATGAGCCTCAGCCCCACGATATCGCCCACCGAGTCGGCCGGCGCGAACTGGAAGATCGTGCTCATGGAGAGCGGCTGGATGAGGCCAAAGCCGAAGCCGCTCACCGCGACAACGGCAAGAAACGAGAAGAAGCCGTCGGCGAAGACGGCGCCCGAGAGCGCGACACCGCCGAGAAGCAGCGCGTTGCGAAGTTGGCCGAGCAGCGTGCGGTGGTTGGGACGCATCGACAGGAGCCAGCTCGCGGCCACCTGAGAGAGTGCGCTCGCCGACAACAGCATGCCGATCTGCGTAGTCGTCAGGCCGAGGCCTGCGCTCGCAGTGGGAATGAGGACGTCGTAGACGCAGAGAAGCGCATGAATCCCCGCGCCCGCCGTGACGCCCGCGAGAAGCGCGCCAGAGCAGAAGAACCTGCGCAGGTTGACCATGAGCGCGCGGGACTCCACCTGTCCCTGCGCCTGAAATTCGGCGCGGGTGATGCCCGCAGGCAGAAACGGAATCAGAAGGCAGACGCCGAAGATGACGCAGGGCGGCAGCCAGGGCATCCGCGCGAAGGCCGCACTGATCACGATCGGAATGAGAATTTCGTTGATGTTGCTCATCAGGCTCATGCGCGAGAAGCTCGAGACGCGTTCTGTTGCATCGAAAAGACTCCCGATGCCGCGGTAGCCGGCGGTCGAAGCCAGCATGAGCGTCATAGCGGTGAGCATCCAGGCGGCAAGCGCCGGGAGGATCTCGTTGCGGGTGGCCAGAAGCGCGGCTGCGCCGCAGCAGAGCGCCGCGCAGCGATTGAGCGGCGCGGGCCCAAGCCGGTTGAAAAGCCGTCCGGCGAAGACCGTGAGAACGGCGCAGACTGTTGCACTCACGGCCATTACGGCACCCATCCATGCCGCGCTCACGCTCTGGGCGACGGCATGAAAGATGAGGATCAGTTGCAGGCACCGGGCCGCCAGACAGAGCAGGTACCAGTGCGCGAAGAGACGCCGGAAGGCTTTTTGAGGTTGGATCGATCCCATGAAGGCCATGAACAACGCGCGCGGGAAAAGCCCTTCGTCTTCCCCGCCGGCAAATGAAAACACCTGTGCGAGCGGATTAGAGAAGCCGCACAAGCTTTGATTCTAGCCGTGGAGGATCGGATTGAGACCCCGTCATGGTGAAAGTCCCATGTCGGAGTCAACTTTATGCGTCAAAAAAAGGTGGACCCGTCGAGAGGAAGAGACGGGGCCAAAAAATGAGGAAGACTAAATGCGTCAATTTCCATGAAAACGGAACAGTGTACCCAAACCCACCGTCAAAAAACAAAAGTTTCGTAAACCATTAATTCCTCTGAAAACAAAGGATAGTTGTCGCTTTTTTATTTTAATAAAATTCTCAACAAATTAATCCTTATATTGCAAACATAATTCGTACCGCAGGAACGAATTATGCGAGTCAATATTTCTAATAGCATCTGCAATACATGCCCGAGAGATTCCGTTGGTGTTCCGTGGTTCTTTGGTAAATATCCACCCCGTCAGACATGCTTTGAGAGACTCGATGCCCCTTTTTTGTATAAATTGACGCTGAAAGTCTCGTTCAAAATTCGGGCTAATTAATTATATCGACGAAGGCAAAGCAATGACACGACAGGAAGAAAGTCTCCTGCCGCTCAACGCTTCTCCTCAACCTTCCTGACCTCGTGCGGAACCCTTCCTTCCGAAGCGTGTCTCGCTTCGTTGAGCATATGGGACTGGTGCCGCGCCTCCACGGCCTGAGCGGCCCTTGCCGCAGCCGCATCGTCAAAGGCCTCGTCCACGGGCGGAAGCTTCGAGACGACCACCTTGATGGCCTTGAGCGAAAGGCGGATCTCAAGCGAAAGGAAGACGGTCGAAAGCACGATGAGGCCGACAGCCGCCACCAGCAGCATGCTGTTGACGAAGTCGGCATGCACGCCCGTCGACTCCTCCAGAACGCAGAGCGCGACCATGAGGCCCGAGACCACGGCCGAAAGCACTACGCAGAGCTCGCCGTTGCGAAGAAGCCCCGCCCTGTGGAAGATGAAATCGATCTCCTCGTCGATGTCGGCGCGCTCGTCAGCTGCACCTTCGGCAAGGGCAACCTCATCCATTGCGACTACGGCAAGGTGGCCTTCACCTTCTGGCGTCGAAGCGACGACCGCGCCGTCCGCCTCGTCAACGTCTCCCGCCTCATGACCCGAAGCGAGTCCGAGGAATCCCGTGTCCTCAAGACCCTCGCCTTCTCGGGCGCTCCGATGACGCCCGAGCAGAAGGCCCGCCACGAGGGCCTTCACGCCGAAATGATCGAGCGCATTCTCAATGCGCCCTTCGAGGAGGTCTTCCGCGTCGAGGAGGTCTCCGATCCCGCACCCGCCCGCGCCCGCATCATGGCGAGCGTCATCTGCGCGTGCTGCGGCGAGGCCGTGATGGAAAGCCGCTCGAGGCGCCTGGGCGGCAAGGACTACTGCATTCCGTGCTTCAGACGGCTTGACGACCGTTGAGCGCGTTTGAAGACCCGGCGTCAAAAAAGCGAAAAGGCCATCCACAGTGGAGAGCCTTTTCGTTTTTCTGCTGAAGATGCCGTCTCCTCTCCGAGCCCTCCGCCCCGACATAGGAAGCTTGGGACAAACAAGCTGGGCGGAGAACCCGAAGAGAAGCCGGACTTTCAGAGAGGATCAGATCACCGAGTAGATGAGGCAGCCGGTGGCCACGCCCGTGATGACGTGCACGAGACCGGCACGCATGTAGGAGTGGTTGAGAACCCAGGTGCCCAGGCGGGTCGTGCCGGTTCGGTCGAAGGAGCAGCAGCCGATCTGCGCGCCGCCCGGGATGAGGAAGTCACCGCAGGTGGCCGGATAGAGGGCCACGAGGAAGAGCGGGTCGATGCCGATGGCGGCGCCCAGAGGCATGAGGGCGACGACGGTGGCGGACGGGCTCAGGATCACCGCGGAGAAGAGGAAGAGCACGACGCCGAAGAGAAGCGGCGTGGACTCGGCCATCGTCTTGAAGAGCGCGATGAACTGCGGGCTGTAGGCGTCAAAGAAGGTGCCGGTAAGCCAAGAGATGCCGAACACGCCCACGACACCGATGAGACCGGCGCGGAAGACGGAACCGTCGGCGAACTTGTTGGACGGGACCTTGCAGACGAGGATGATGAAGAGCGCGCAGGCGAGCATCACCATCTGGATGAGCGACGGAATCGGAAGGGTCGAAACCTTGCCGGCGGCGCTGGTCCAGGTCGGGAGGAGTTCCTTGTTGAAGCCGAAGAAGAGCACGGTGGCGACGCCGAGCGCGAAGATCAGCACGGAGTTGCGCACGCTGGCAGGAATCTCGAGCTTGGAATCGTCACGCTTGATGACGAGTTTCTGGAATTCGCCGGCGGCAACGCGGCGCTTGAATTCGGGATCGTCCTCAAGTTCGCAGCCCTTCCAGTAGACGCACAGGCAGGTGGCGGCCGTGGCGACGACGAAGGCGGGGACCGAGATCATCAGAACGTCGATGACGCCGAGGTTGAACGGAGAGAGCGAGGCGACCATGGCGGCCGTGGCGGCGGACATCGGCGAGGCGACGACTGCAATGCCGGCGGAGATCACGGATGCGGCGATCGGACGCTCGGGTCGGACGCGGGCCTGGGTGGCCACTTCGGCGACGACGGGATAAACGGCGAAGGCGACGTAGGCCGTGCCCACGAAGATGACGAAGAAGGAGCAGACGAAGGGCGCCACGAAGGTAATGGCGCGCGGCCACTTCCTGAGCATGCGCTCGGCGACCTTCACCATGATGTCAAGGCCGCCTGCGCCCTGCAGCACGGACGTGCAGGAGATGACGGCCACGATGATGAGAATCGTGGAGACGGGAGGAGAGCTCGGCTTGAGGCCGAAGAGAAGCACGAGAATGCAGACGCCGAAGCCGCCTGCTGCGCCGAGGCCGAGACCGCCGAAGCGGCCGCCAATGCCGATGCACACGGCCACAGTGATGAGCTGGAGCCAGAAGTTCAGATCCATTTCCATGATGATGGTCCTGAGTCAAGGGGTTGGATGCGAGGAATGGGGAAAAAGTCGGGCCGTCCGGTTCGGTTGACAGCAGTGAACCGGACGGCCCGATCGGAGTGATCGTCAGATCAGAAGCTTAGAGACCGAGGATGCGGCCTTCGGCTTCAAGGACGGCGTCGGCGCGCTCAAGCTGGACGGCGACCATGTCGGGAGCCGTGCCGCCGTAGCTCTTGCGGGCGCGGACGCAGGTCTCGAGACTGATCTCGTGGCGGATGTCCTCTTCGATCTTGTCGGAGAACTGCCTGTATTCGTCCATCGTGAAGTCGTCGAGGCGCTTGGCGTGCTTGATGCCGTAGTTGACCATGGCGCCGACGACGTGATGGGCTTCGCGGAACGGCATGCCCTTCTTGGCGAGGTAGTCGGCCAGGTCGGTGGCGTTGGCGTAGCCGAGGTCGGCGTTGGCGCGGGTCTTCTCGCCGTTGACGCGCATCTTCTCGACCATCGGAGTCATGATGGCGAGGGACTGAAGCAGCGTGTCGACGCTGTCGAACACCTGTTCCTTGTCTTCGGAAAGGTCGGTGTTGTAGGCGAGCGGGATGCCCTTCATGATCGTGAGGATGGCCATGAGGTTGCCGTACATGCGGCCCGTCTTGCCGCGGATCTTCTCGGCGATGTCGGGGTTCTTCTTCTGCGGCATGATCGAGCTGCCGGTGCAGAAGTCGTCGGAGAGTTCGATGAACTTGAAGTCCTGCGTGGAGAACGTTACGAGTTCTTCGGAGAGGCGCGAGAGGTGCATGTAGCACATGGCGGCGGCCGCATTGAACTCGACCATGTGGTCGCGGTCGGAGACGGCGTCGATGGAGTTTTCCGTCGGACCGTCGAAGCCGAGGTTTTCAGCCGTGAAGTCGCGGTCGATCGGGAAGTCGGTGCCGGCGAGGGCGGCGGAGCCGAGCGGGCAGCGACCCATGCGCTTGTAGAGGTCGGAGAAGCGCGTGAAGTCGCGTTCGAGCATCCAGAAGAAGGCCATCATCCAGTGGGAGAAGAGGATCGGCTGGCCCGTCTGCATGTGCGTGTAGCCCGGCATGATCACGTCGATGTTGGCGCGGGCGGTCTTGACGAAGACGGCCTGAAGCTCGCGGATCGCCTTCTGGACTTCGCGGATTTCATGGCGGAGGTACATCTTCGTGGAGGTCGTCGTCTGGTCGTTGCGGCTGCGACCCGTGTGCAGACGGCCGCCGGCCGGGCCGACGATTTCCGTCATGCGCTTCTCGATGGCCATGTGGATGTCTTCGTCCTTGATGGAGAAGACGAACTTGCCGGCGCGGATTTCCTCGGCAACCTGGTCAAGGCCGCGGCAGATCGCTTCGGCATCCTCGGTGCTGATGATGTTCTGACGGGCGAGCATCGTGGCGTGCACCTTGCTGTCCTGAATGTCGAACGGGCAGACGCGCTGCTCGAACGTGATCGTGGCGTTGAAGGCTTCCACGAGTTCGTTGGCGGGAAGATCGAAGCGGCCGGAACGGCTCTTGCTGTCTTCGTTGGACATTGTTTTCTCCTTGAATGGTCCTAATGTCTATTGGTCGATTTGGTCGAGTCGTTTTGTCGTCACACTTTCCTCTCGTCCGACATTTTCGATCTCGATGGCGCCATCATAGTACATATTGTCGACAACTCAAAGAGAACAACAAACAATATACAGAGAATTTTCAGCACAAAGTTTGTTTAAGTTCTCGGAAACAACTGTGCCGCAGTCGACAAGCGCCTTTATTAGGACTTACCCTTCCTGTTGAAGAAAAGTCGTCTCTAGGCGAAAATACGGCGTATACAGCCTCCTTGGCGGGGTTCAGACAGCGTTTAAGGCTCAAAAACCGCCCGAGACCGCTATAATTGTCGACAATATTTCCAACCGAGGCGGCCCGGCAGCGTCCGAAGGCCGCCCTTGACCATCCCCCACAAGTCAGCCAGCCATGGATGAAGAGAGCCTGTTCCGCTCCATACACGCCCACCTGCTCAAGCAGTCGAGGGCGGGCGCAGAACCCGACACGGAAGCGGGTCTCGCCGACCGTTTCAATGTTTCGCGCTACCACGTGCGTCAGGCGCTCGACGTCATGACGCAGATGGGCATCGTCACGCGCACGCAAAAGCGCGGCATCTCCTTTGCGGAGCCCGGTCCCGACGACATCTCCCGCCAGATCGAGTCCCATCTCAAGATCGGGAACTTCGATGCCTATGAACTCAACGAGGCTCGTCGTCTCTTCGACACGGGTCTCATCTCGCTTGCCGTCAGGCGTCTGCCGCCCGCTCAGTTCGGCGCGCTCTCCTCGATCGTCACGAACATGGAGGGCTGCATCGAATTCCGTCGTGCCGCGCTAAAGTTCCACTCGCAGTTCTGGGAGACCGTCTTCAAGGGAAGCGGCAACCGCGTGCTGCAGGTCTTTGCGACCTCGCTCCTCCTTCACACGATGAACTATCTCGAAAGCCGCGCGGACGAACTCGAGGACAGCTGGTACTCGGACATGCTGACCCTTGACAAACAGGTGCTCAACGCCCTGCGCGCCGAGGACGGCGAACGAGCTCAGGCGCTCGTCACCGAGTGGCTCAGGAAGGAGCTGATGCTCTGAGCGTTGCGTTCGGCCGCCTCCCCGCAGGTGAGAGCCGTACAGCCAAAAAGGGGCGTCCGTCCGGACGCCCCTTTTGTTTTTCGGTTTGGATTTCGGCTTACATTCGCTTGAAGATGAGCGACGTGTTGATGCCGCCGAAGGCGAAGTTGTTGCTCTGGACGAACTCGGTGTCGATCCTGCGCTCCGTGCCCGTGATGTAGTCAAGCTCGCCGCATTCGGGATCGATGTCGGTGAGGTTGATGGTCGGGCTGAACCAGCCTTCGCGCATCATCTCAATGGCAAGCCAGGCCTCGATCGAACCGCAGGCGCCGAGCGTGTGGCCGAAGAAGCTCTTGAGGGACGAGACGGGCGTCCTGTTGCCGAAGAGCGACGCCGTGGCGTTCGACTCGGCGCAGTCGCCGCGCGAGGTGGCGGTGCCGTGGGCGGACAGGTAGCCGATGTCGGAGGGCGCGAGACCTGCGGTCCTGAGCGCCTCCTCCATGCAGATGCGCATGGTTCTGCTGTTGGGCTGCGTGATGTGGGTGGCGTCGCAGTTCGTCGCAAAGCCGACGAGTTCGGCGTAGATCCTGGCGCCGCGGGCGCGGGCGTGTTCGAGCTCCTCGAGCACGAGCGTGCAGGCGCCTTCGCCGATCACGAGGCCGTCACGGTTGGCATCGAAGGGACGCGGCGTGAGCTCGGGCTCGTCGTTGCGGGTGCTGGCGGCAAAGAGCGTGTCGAAGACCGCAACCTCGGAGGGGCAGAGCTCTTCGGCGCCGCCCGCCACCATGACGTCCTGATAGCCGTGGCGGATGGCCTCCCAAGCGTAGCCGATCGCCTGGGAGCCCGACGTGCAGGCGCTCGGCGTCGGGATGACGCGGCCGGTGATGCCGAAGAAGAGGCCCGTGTTGACGGCCGTGGTGTGCGGCATCATCTGCACGTAGGTCGTGGCGGTGATGCCGCGCGTATTGCGGTTGACGATCATCTCGCCGAAGTCGGCCACGGCGCGGGTGCTGCCCGTGCAGGAGCCGTAGGCGATGCCGGTGCGGCCGCTCTTGATGACGGGATCGTCGATGAGGCCCGCCTGTTCGAGGGCGAGTTCGGTCGCGCGGGTCGAAAGAAGCGAGACGCGGCCCATCGAGCGGATGCGCTTGCGCGTGTAGTGCTCGGGCAGCGTGAAGTCGAGGACGGGCGCGCCGAGCCTGGCGTTGAGGCCCTCGATGTCGTCCCATTCGTGCATGCGGCGCACCGCGTTCCTGTGGGCGAGAAGACCCGCCTTGACCGTTTCCCAGTTCTGGCCGAGCGACGTGACGCCGCCCATGCCGGTGACTACGACTCTGCGCATCAGATCATGCCTCCGTTGACGTTGATGACTTGGCGCGTGATGTAGGACGCACGCTCGTCCATGAGGAAGCCGACGACGGCCGCCACCTCCTCCGGGGTGCCGATGCGCTGCATCGGAATCATCGCCATCGCGTGCTCGCGGGCGATTTCGTTCATGTCGACCATGCCCGTGTCGATGAGGCCGGGCGCGACGCAGTTGACCGTGATGCGGCGCTTGGCGAGCTCGACGGCAAGCGCCTTCGAGGCGCCGATGAGACCCGCCTTGGCGGCGCTGTAGTTGGTCTGGCCGCGGTTACCCGTGACGCCCGAAACCGACGACATCGTGACGATGCGGCCGCCCTTGCGGGCCCTGACCATCGGCATGACGACCGGATGGATGACGTTGTAGAAGCCGTTGAGGTCGACGTCGATCACGCGCTTCCAGTCCTCCTCCTCAAGTGCGGGGAAGGCGTTGTCGCAGGTGACGCCTGCGTTGAGGACGACGCCCCAGTAGGCGCCGTTGGCCGCGATGTCGGCCTCGATCGCCGTGCGGGCGGCCTCAGTCGAGCCCACGTCGAAGAAGAGCGTGCGGACCTCTGCACCCGCCTCTTCGCAGAGGCGGACGGTCTCGTCCATCTCGGCGGACGGCCTGCGGCTGTTGAGAACGAGCGCGTGCCCCGTGCGGGCGAGCTCGACCGCGCACGCGCGTCCGATGCCGCGCGAGGCGCCTGTGATGAGAACGGTTTTCTTGTAGTCGGTCATGATCCGTTTTTAAATTGACTTTCAGTATGAGGGTGAATTATGCCGTCAGACGGCGAGAAGCGAGTCGATTTCGCTCTCAAGCGGCTGGAAGACGGTGAGGCGTCCCGAAGCGACGGCTTCGCCGTTGCACGAGACCGTGCCCTCGAAGACCGCGAGACGGTCGTCGAGCATCATCTTCGACATGGTGCAGACGAGAGTGCCCTCGCCTCTCCTGACGCAGCGCTCGATCCTGATGCCGCGCACCGAAAGCAGAAGCCCCGCGTCGGCCTTCCTGTCGCCTTCCGGCACGACGGTAAGCTCGTCGTGCACGTGCGACCAGATGCCGATCGTCTGGGCCATCACCTCGAGGAAGAAGGCTTCGGGCAGCTCTCCATCGGGACGCCAGTGGGTGGCGAAGACGCCGTCGGGGTCCAGATCCGCCTCGGTCGTGACATCCGCCTCGCCCACGCTGACGACGCGGGTGATGACGCACATGGGCTTCCTGTGCGGGAGATAGCTTTCCGGATCAAGAAATTCGGTTTGGGTGGTTTCAGACATGGATTCGTGCCGTTCAGGAAGTCGGTTCGAAGATGAGGGCCGTGTTGCTGCCGCCGAAGGCGAGGTTCATGCTCATGACGGGGCCGGGCGCAATGAGCGCGGGTTCGCGCAACACGCCCGAGAGCGGAAGCGTCTCGTCGGGCGTCTGGCCTTCGGAGAACTGGGCGGGGAGCTTCAGGCCCCCGTGCATCAGTCCGAGCACGAGCAGCCCCGCGTCGGTGACGCCTGCGGCGCCGAGCGTATGGCCCGTATAGGTCTTGGTGGACGACATGGCGGTGCGCCCGCCGAAGACGCGGTTCATGGCGGCAAGCTCGGAGGCGTCGTTCTGCCCCGTGCCAGTGCCGTGAAGATTCACGTAGACGATGTCGTCGGGCGTGAGGCCCGCACGCGAGAGCGCGCCGCGCACGGCCGCCTCGGCGCCCCTGCCCTCGGGTTCGGGGCTCGACATGTGGTGGCCGTCGGAACTCTCGCCCCAGCCCGAAAGCTTCACGGCCGAGGGACGGCGGGTGAGAAGCATCAGGCCTGCGCCCTCGCCGATCGTGATGCCGGGACGATGGTCCGTCAGGGGACGCGTGCGCTCGCCCGCGAGCACGCCCAGGGCGTGAAAGCCGTTCAGGGGCATGTCGGCGAAGGTGTCGGCTCCGCCCGCAATGACGGCGTCGGCCAGCCCCGCCTCAAGAAGGCGGGCTGCGCTGATGATGGCGCGGGCCGAGCTCGTGCAGGCCGTCGCGATCGTGTAGGCGGGGCCCTTCGCACCCACAAATGATGCGAAATCGCGCGAAGGATCGCCCATTTCCTGCCATTCGCCTGCAAAAGGCGGCATTTCCGAGCCGAACTTTCGTGCCTTCCACCAGTCGGAAAATTCCTGGGAGCCCGAGGTGCTCGTGCCGAGTACGACGGCGATGCGCTCGTCCTCAAAGTCCTTGAGGCGGCTTTCGAACTCGGTCTTCCGGAGGTTCCAGCAGGCCCTGAGGAGCCTGTTGTTGCGCGAGGACGGCGGATTCGTGTCGGGAAGATCGATCGTCACGCGGCCGAACGGAGCCTCGAACCCGTCGACGGTGCGCACGAGGGGTCCCTCCATGCCGGGCGCGCGGCCTTCGGCCAGATTGGCAAGAATGGCGTCGTCTTCGCCGAGTGCGTTGACGAGCGACAGGGCTTCAACATAAACCGTCACTGGGCTTTCTCCTCGTCGGGGCCGGGCTTGTCGGCGGTGGAATCGGGAACGGCGGGATCCTCGAGATAGCGAAAGGCGATCGAATACCCGAAGGCCTCGTGCCTGAGGCTCGCGAGCCTGGGGCCGCGGGGCCCGTCGGCATACGTGAAGCGCTCGATTTCGGCGCCGTCGCCGTCGACGAGTGTTCTCGATTTTTCCTCAATCCTGAGATGATAACCCGAAGGAAGCGTCGTCCACGCTTCGGCGGGGAGCGTGCCCATCAGAATGTCGGCGACGATCTGCTCTGCGCGAAGCTCCTTGGGGAGCGGCACGTAGTTCGTCGACACGAGCATGGTGCCGTCGTAGGTGACGCTCATGAGGGCCATGCCCGTGAGGGTCATCACGTCGAGCGACATCAGGCCGCCGCGGCAGGCCCTGACCGTGAGAAGGCGCTCGGTGCGCCCGTCGCGGACCGCCGTGAGAATGGCGTTTTCGGTCATGTCGGCGCCGCAGGGACTGTCGGGCAGCGCGGCGCGCACGCCGGGCTTGACCCAGAAGAAGAGTTCAGGCGACTCGGGCTCCGTGGCGCAGCCCGTGAGCATGAGCGCGGCGGCCAGCGCCGCAAGGCCCCTGAAAGAAGCGGACGTCATCGTGGACGCTCCTCCCTGTATGTGTTCCGTCTTGTGATGAGGCGCGTGGCGGGCGCAAGCAGGAAGGCGAAAAGAACGCCCGCCGAAAGCACCAGGCCGAAGCTTCGCACGGCCGGCGTCTCGCTCAGCACCAGAATGCCGAGCGAAAGAAGCGTGCTTCCAAGCGCAACCGCCATCGCATGAAGGACGTGGTCCCGCGGCTCGTCCGCGGATCCCGCGCCTTCCTCCGAATGAAAGAAGATCGTGTAGTCGACGCCGATCCCCATGACGAGGATGAGCGCGAAGAGACTGAAGAGATTGACGGGCGTGCCCGTGATGCCCGCAGCGGCAAGGCCCGCAAGCAGGCCGCCCGCGACGGGCAGCGACGCGACGAGCCCGAGCCTTGCGCCAAAGAGCTTCACGAGCATGAGTCCGAGCACGGCGAGTCCTGCGGCGATGAGCCCCGTGAGGCCGAGGCGGAAGGCCGAAAAGAGTTCCCCGAAGTCGGCGCGGCGGTTGAGCCAGTAAACGCCGTCGATCCCGGCCGCAGCTGCAGCGGCAGCCTCGGCCGCATTCTTTCCGGCCGAGAGCGTCACGGGCACGAGGATCACGACGCCCTCGGACGTGCGGGCAACGAGCGAGCGGTAGTTGTCGCCCAACGGGCCCGCCAGCCATGACGCAAGCTTCACGGTCCCGTAGGGCGTGCAGCCGGATCCCTCACAGGGCGGCGCGAGCTTTGCCGTCATCGAGGGCTCAGCAGCCTTCATCGCGGCAAGGGCCTTTTCCTGCACGTCAAGGCTTCTGAGGGGCACCATCACGGGACGCGAAATAAAGCCCTCTTTTTCCAGTTCATGAAGCTTCGGTCGCAAGAGCTCAAGCGTTTGCACCGCCTCGTCGGGGGTTTTGCCCGTGGCGGCGAACCACGTCTGGGAAAAGCCGATGCCGAGAAGCGAGGAGATCACCTTCTCTTCTGCGGCAAGTCTGACGGGCGGCGTCTGCAGGGCCGAGAGGTCGTCGTTGACGCTAAGGCGCGCGACGCCAAAGACCGATACGCAGGCAAAGAGGACGAGGAAGGCCTTCGTCCAGAGGCGCCCTTGCGTCCATGCGTCCGCGTAGGCCGAAAGCAGGCTTCGGGCGGGCAGAGGACGGACGGGGAAGCCTTTGACGAGGAACGGGAACCAGGCGACGACCGTGAGCCAGGCGCCCGCGAGTCCGCAGACCGCAAAGAGCGCGAGCTGCCTGAGGCCGGGGAAAGGCGCGGCGAGCATGAGCGCATAGGCCGTGACCGTGGTGAGGAGCGCGTGCAGGAGCGAGGGCCTCAGGTGCACAAGCGTGCCTGCGGGCGTTTCGATCCCGCCCGCCCAGCGGCGGCGCATCAGATAGTAGGTCGTGTAGTCGGCCGAGATGCCGATGAGGCTCAGGCACATGACGAGCGTGACGGCATGGAGCGACCCGAAGACCGCCAGCGTGGCGGCCGTGCCGCAGAGCGCGCCCGCCGAGACGGAAAGCAGGCAGAGGAGGACGGGCCTGAAGCTTCGGAAGGCGACGAAGATGAAGACGGCGAGGAGGACGCAGGAGAGCGAACCGAGACGCTTCATGTCGCCCTCGGCCTGAGAGGCCGCGTGATGGCTGTAGTAGAGAACACCCTGCCCTGCGATGGCGGCGTCGGGACGTTCGGACAGAACGGCCCTGCGGATGTCGGCCTCGGCGGCGATCCAGGCCTTGAGCCCGTCGCCCGAGAGCGCGGACACGGGCACGCGGCCCGTCAGCAGGCGCCAGGAGCGCCCGTCGGAATCCTTTGCGGTGATCCAGCCGTCGTCGAGCGTCGGCATGCCCCTGCCCTGAGACATCATGACCGAACGGAGAAGAAGCCACGGATCCGCACGCCACTCGTCGCCGGTGACGCCTGCGACGGGACTGTAGAGCTGGCCGAGCATCCACCTCAGGTGACCCTTTGCCTTGTCCCCGAGAAGTCCCGAGACGGTCTTCTCGTCGAGCAGTCCGAGGACGTCCCGCCTCATGGCCTCAAGCCAGATCCTGCGGTCCGCTTCGTCCATGCGGCCCGAAAGCGACGTGACGAGCTCGCGCTCCCAGAGGCTTCGGACGAATTCGTCCGCGGCGCCGGGGTTCGATGCGTCCTCGCGGACGGCCCAGATCACGCGGTCGGCGATGCCGCGCGTGGCGGCCTGAGCAAGTTCTCCCGTCCTTACGTCGGCGGAAGAGGACGGCAGCAGATCAAGAATGTCGGTCGAAAGGGCGCCCTTCGGAAAGCCGATGACGGTGAGCGCAAGAATGAGAAGGATGCACGCGGCCCAAACCAGCGCAGGCAAGGTGCCTGCGGGTTGCGTGAGCCTGTCGATGAACCGCGTCCTCCTGCTCATGATCCTCTGGTTATTGTTCGGTTTTCTTCACGTCGTCCGTGACCGCGGGCTTCGCCTCTTCGGACGCCGCCTCGGCAGGTGCATCAGCCGGTGCATCGGACGCAGGAACGTCCTTCACGGAAGGTTCGCTCACGACGGCTGCCTGAACTTCGGTGGTGCGTTCCTCTTCGACGGCGCTCTCGGGCTGTACGACTTCGGGCTGTATGTCGACAGGCGCTGCAGCGGGCGCGGCGGATTCGGCCTGAACGGGCTGAGCGGCCTCGGCAGTCTCAGCCTTTTCAGCAGCTTCTGCAGTTTGAGCGGCTTCAGCGGCAGCGGCGCCTGCGGCTCCGGCAGCGGCGGACTTGCCGAAGGACGGCATCCACTTCTTGTAGTCAACGCCCTTGATCTTGTCCATCTTGTCCTTGAGGTTGAGATTTTCGATGCGGCCCTTGACGTCGAGCCTTTCAATCCTGCCCTTGACGTCGAGGTTGTCGAGCTTCTCCTTGACGTTGAGGTCCGCGATCTTTTCCTTCACCTTGAGATCCGCAATCCTCTGCTTGACGCGAAGGCCGACGATCTTGTCCTTCATGCCGGAGAAGAAGGAGGGCTTTTGAGCCTCGGGAACGGCGGACGCATCGAACGCGGCGTCTGCGGCTTCACCACCCTCGGCAGCCTGAGTGGCCTGGGCGGCCTTGACGGCGGCCTTCGCCCTCGCCTTTTCCTCGCGGCGCTTCGCCATCTTCTCCCTGATGCCGTCGAAGATCGAACGGCGGGAGGTGTTTCGGGCCGCATGCCGGGCGGCGCTCGCGGCGGCTTCGGCGCGGGCCTGCGCGATGATGGCGGCGCCTTCGTCCTCGTCGATGTCGTTCGTCGCCTCGCCTCGTGCGACCGCCTTTTCGTGGCGAACCTGAGCGCCGATGCCGAAGACGTCGGCCACGGCCTCACCGAGGCTTTCGGAGGCGATCTGGGTGTCGTTGAGGATGCGGGTGTGTTCGTCGGACGGCACAGCCCTGAGGTTTTCGGGGCTGGCGACGCGCACGATGATGCGGCAGTCATGCTTGAGTTCGCGCGCGGCCGCAAAGACGGTCTTGTTGAGGACCATGTCGGAGGACGGCAGCACGAGGACCTCGGCATCGACGAGATGGCCCTGGACGAGGAGCGCGGGGTCGGACGGATTGCCGACGATGGCCGAACCATGCTTGTAGGAGTCGACGACCGCGGCGGTCGTGTCGCTCATCACGAAGCAGGTGAAGTCGATGCCGCGGGCCTCGAGCCTCGGCAGGAGCGCGAGTACGACCTCGTTGACGCCCGCGATGAGCACGTGCCCCTTGATGGTCTTGGGCTCGACGGAGGCGAGCGGCGAGACGCGTTCGGCCATGCGCGCAAAGAACGGACGGCGGGAGACGAGGAGCTTCCTCACGTGCGGGATGGCAGTGAACATCAGCGGATTGAGCGCGATCGTCAGAATCGAGGCTGCCACGACGATGCTCATCGTGCCCGGCGTCGCGATCCCGAGCGCAATGCCCTGGCCGCAGAGAATGAAGGAGAATTCACCGAGCTGCGAGACGCAGGCGCCCATGACGAGGGCCGTGTCGAGCGGCCAGCCCAGAAGCAGCACGAGCGCGGCCGTCACGCTGCTCGTGATGCACATGATGATGAGCATCACGGCGATCACGGCCCAGGGTTCGTTCACGAAGACGTACGGGTCGAGCATGAGGCCCACGGAGATGAAGAACAGCACCGAAAACGCGTCCTGCAACGGCAGGCAGTTGCGGGCCGCACGGTGCGCAAAGCTAGACTCGCGCATCACCATGCCAGCGAAGAAGGCGCCCAGAGCGTAGCTCACGTTGAAGATCGCACCCGCGCCGTAGGCGATCCCGATGGCGATCGCAAGCACGCAGAGCGTGAAGAGCTCGCGGGAACCCGAGAGCGCCACGCGCTGGAGAATCCACGGGAAGAGACGCTTGCCGACGATGAGCATGCCGGCCACGAACACCGCGACGCCGAGCAGCGTCTTGGAGAGCGAGATGACGATGAGCCTCGGATCAACGGGCCCCTCGCCCTGCGTCACCTGCGCGACGAGCGGCAGGCACACCATGATGAAGACGGTGACGAGGTCCTGCACGACGAGCCAGCCGATGGCGACCTGGCCGCTCGGCGTGACGGAAAGCTTGTGAAGCTCAAGGGCCTTCATCACGACGACGGTCGATGCACAGGAGAGCGTCATGCCGAAGACGATCGCATTGGGAAGCGCCCAGTCCCAGGCAAGGAGCGCGACGGCCGTGCCGGCGGCGCCCGATGCGGCCATCTGCAGCATCGCGCCCGTGACGGCCACGCCCTTGACCTTCACGAGGTCGGCGACCGAGAAATGCAGGCCCACGCCGAACATCAGGAGCATCACGCCGATTTCGGCGAACTGCTCCGTGACGACGCGGTCGACGTTGGGAAGGAGCGGGAAGAGGCCCACGGACACGCCCGCGATGATGTAGCCCACAAGCGTGGGGGTCTTCAGGAAGCGCTCTGCAAGCCACCCGAAAACAAGCGCAAGCCCGAAGCCCGTCACGAGCGTGGTGATGATGGAAAACTGATCGGTCAAGGCCGCTTCTCCTCTGGTCTGTCCAGTCTGGTCCGTTCCTCTCCGTTCCGTTCCGTTCCGCTGCGCGGGGCGGGCACTTTGCACGGAGGGAAAGCGTTTAAGTCTACTCTTCCAACGGGCACTCCGCCTCAGCGTCGTCCCGAAGCGACTCAGCAGGTTCGAAAGCTTGAAGCTTGAAAAGCCTCGTCGCTTCGACGATATCGAATTCAGGCCCCTTTCACGATCCTCACGTTGGAGAGAATCATGTCGGTCACGTTGTCGTTAGAAGGAGACATTCTGATCGACTCAACGTATTCCGAGCCCTTCAGCGTCACGGTGCCGAGAATGCGACCGAGAGCCTCGTCGCGGGCCCTGAGCGTGATCGTCCAAGCGTCGGCGGGCTTTTCGCCGCCCACGAGCGTGAAGTCGAAGGCGTCCCGCAGCGCGGCCGCGTCGAGCCTCATCACGGACGTGAGAAGACGTGCGGCGGAAAGAACGGCGGGATGGGTTTCGGCCTTCATCACTTCGGGCGCCTCGTCCTCGTAGCGGATCGTGAAGACGCCGTCTTTGAGCGAGACCGTCTGTACGAAAGGCGTCTTCTGGACCCAGGAGAAGGCTCCGTCACCCGTGAGCGACAGCGTGCCCGTGCTCGTGAGCGTGCGGCCCGCGGCGCCTAGGGTGCGCTTCTGCGTGAAGTCGGCCTCAAGCGAAGTGAAGTCGTTGAGACGCTTCGCGAGCGCCTCAAGCCTTGCGGCGTCCTGCGTCTCAGCGGCGCCTGCGGTCTTGAACCAGATGAAGGTGAGGACCAGTGCCGCAATGAAGAAGACGGCGAATTTCTTGATAAAGCGGATCACCTGCGATCCTCCTCATGCCAGAAGTCGTAGAAGTTGAACCATTGGGCGGGATGCTCGAGCGCCTCGGCCTCAAGCCTCTGCGCCCAGAGAGAGGCCAGGCGCGAAAGTTCGGCCTCGCGGCCGCGCCTCGGGAGCTTCACCTCATCCGCAAAAGGCTCGCACTTGATGAGAATGCGGTTCCCTTCCCTCACGGCAAAGAGCGTGACCACGCCGCACTTCAGGAGCGACGCGAGGATGAAGGGACCGGCGGGAAACGGCGCCTCACGGCCGAGAAAGTCCGCCGTGACGGACCGGTCGCCGCGCGTGAGCGCATCGTTGGGCGTGCGGTCGGCCGCGATTGCGACCCATTCGCCGCGCTCGATGGCATCCTGGAGCATCGAGGCGGTCTCGACGCCGAGACGGTCGACGGCGATCACGTGGCGCGAGGCATCGGGGGCAACGGCCTCGAGCATCGCCTTGAACCTCGGCGCATGACGGTCGAATATCAGCGCCCAGACGGGCACGGCCCTGTCGTGCTGGGCGAGCGCACGAGTCGCCTCGGCTACGCCCAGATGCGAGACGAGCACGAGCCTGCCCCTGCCGTCGGGCGTGGGCTCGGAGAGAAGCCTGCGGCTTTCCTCGTCGGCGAAGTCGACGTCGCGCGCGAGCTTCAGGTCGCCCGCCCATGCGGCAAGACGGTCGAGCATGCTCGTGGCGAAGGCTCTGAAGTGGGCGTGCCCCGAGACGGGGCGAAGCACAAGACCGAGCGCCTCCCTGCGCTCGGCGACGCGCTCGAGAAAACGGTCGCTCGCCTCACGGGCACGCGTCCCCGTGAGCCTGAAGATGAAAGCAACGGGAGTTCCGATGAGCGCAAAGAGAGGCCTGCCCCCGATCCTGTAGAGAAGCCACAGCAGCCTGAGCCCCCACATGCCGCGACGTTCGGGCGTGGTGCTCCAATGCTCCCCGCCTTCCCTGCCTTCCTTCGATTCGGCTTCGGTCATCTCTTCTCCTCAGACGGGTTCGCGGCGGAAAAGCCTGCGGATGCGGGCGGGCCACCAGAGCGGGCTTTCGATGAAGAGGCGCGCGTGCATCTTCGAGATGCGCACGTTGTCCTCCCACATGCGGAAGTTGGACCTGCCGCCCTCGGGATAGATCACGCGGCTGCGGATGAAGCGCACGGGCAGGCCCCGCCAGTAGAGGCGGACCATGATTTCGGTATCGAAGTCCATGAAAAGGCCCACGGGACGGCTTTTTATCACGGCAAGCGTGTCGGCGACGGGATAGACGCGGTAGCCGCACATGCTGTCGACGATCTCGAAGCTGAGCGTTTCGATCCAGACCCAGACGTGCGTGACGTAGCGGCCGATCAGGCGCTTCTTCGGAACGGACTCGTCGTATTCGGGACGCGCCGACCAGAGGACGCCGGGATGCCTGCGGGCGGACTCGAGGAGCGCGGGGGCGTCCGCGAGGTCGTGCTGGCCGTCGGAGTCGACCTGAAGCGCATGCGTATAGCCCTCGGAGACCGCATGTTCGAGCCCCGTCAGAAACGCCCCGCCCTTGCCTCGGTTGACCTCGTGGCGCAGAAGCGTCATCTCGGGATGCAGGGCGGCAAGCCTGTCAAGCTCGCGCGCACTCTCGGCATCACTTGCGTCGTCGACGACGATGACGGGAAGCTTCAAGGGCGCAAGGCCCTCAAGCACGCCCCCGAGGGTGAGCCCGTGGTTGCGGCTCGGAATGATGACGACGGGACGAAAGTCTGACATGACGCCGTCCGTCACCTGAAAATGAACGCAATGCGTCCGCGGCTTGCGGGCACGGCCTCGCCGTCCTTCTCCTTTTCAAGGGAGAACGACGCGCCGAGACCGTCCTCGGCGGGCTTGAAGGCAAGCTTCACGAGGAGCGCGTCACCCGGACGCAGGGGCACCGTGAACTTCATCTGGGGAATGGAGGCGATGCGCAGGGGCCTCCCGGCCCATTCGGCTGCCAGCGTCTCGACGAGGTTGAGCTGCACGACGCCGGGCAGAATGGCCAGACACGGAAAGTGCCCGTCGAAGACGGACATGCCCTCGCTCAGCACGAGGCGGGCCTCGATCGAGGATTCGGTTCGGGAGAGCACCTCCAGGGCGCCCTTCAGTTCGTCAGCCATGTGTTGTCTCCTTGTGTTCGAAGAGTTCGGCAAGCATCGGCACGACCACCTTGCCCTGAGCGTCCGTCGGCCAGTCGGCGACGTGGCGCCAGAGGCGCGGACGAGCGAGCGGATCGAGCCTCCCGGCGAGCGCCGCCGTCGTCTCGATGCGGTTGGGACAGCGCCCCCGCCAGCCCGGCGACGTGCGCTCGCAGACGACGGCGCCGATCACGGTGCGGCCCGCCTGCTTCACGGAAAGCGCTCGGATCTCAAGCCCCAGAGCTTCCTTCACCACGCGTTCGATTTCGGTGAGCGAGAGTCGGATCTCACCAATCTTGACGATGCGGTCGCGACGGCCGAGCAGCCTGAAGACCTTGTCGGAGGACATCTCCAGACGGTCGTCGAGCAGGATGCTGCCTTGGGGAAGAAGCGGCGTGGCAAGCCTCCAGCCCTGCTCCGTCACCTCAAGTCCGCCCTCGTCGATGAGCCTCCAGTCGGGGTTCATGCGTCCCGCGTCGTGCCTTCTCGAGGCGACGACGCCCGTTTCGGTGCTGCCGTAGATTTCGTGCACACTGACCTCCGCCCAGGCGTGCATGCGAGAGAGCGCCTCGTCGTCGAGCACGCCCGCGGCCGTCAGGCAGAAGGCGATGCGGGGGCGTTCGAGCGCCGTGTCGAGCATCCTCATGAAGGTGGGCGTCGTCACGAGCGCGACGGGACGGTCGAATTCGAGAAGCTGTTCCTGATAGACCGTGCGGGCGTCGGCGACGGGCGTGCCCGTCGTCATCGCCATCCAGACGGCGAAGGTGAGGCCGTAGAGATGCCTCGGATCCACCGTGGCGGCGATCACGGCGCCCTCGAGATGACGACCGAAAAGCCTTTGCGTGATCACGGCCTCGCGGCTCATGAGGCCGACGGTCTTTTCAATGCGCTTGGGCGTGCCCGAAGAGCCCGACGTGAAGAGTACGAGCGGCCTTTCCGCCTCGGGCGCCCTGAGTTCGGAAGCCGGGCACGGATTCTCGGCGAAGTCCGCGACGAGCGCGGGCTTCGGGAACGACCTATGCGACTCCGTCGTGAGGACGGCGTCGTATTCGTCTGCGAGCGTCTCGTGCATGGCACCGCGGCCCGCAAAGAGCACGGGCACGCAGCCCCTCCAGAGGACGGCCGAGAGGAGCACCGCGAAGTCGTGCGGCGCATCGGCGTCAACGGCGATGCGCGAGCTCGCGGGCATGCCTGCGAGTGCGGCGGCAGCGGCTGAGACCCTGCGCGCCAGTTCGGCGCGGGTCGTCACGGCGCCGCCCGCATGGACTGCGGCGGGCGCCTCTGGCCGGCCTTCGAGCCAGCCTGCGACGGGAGAGCACTCGGCTTCAGACATGCTTGACAAGCTTCCTGTAGAGATATTCGCCGCCCATGAGGCAGCCGATGGCGACGTAGCTCAGGCCCCCGTTCCAGAGGGCCCAGAGCGTCAGGTCGTCCGCGAGGATCGTTGCGACGGCGATGCTGCCGTTGACGACGAAGAAGCCGCACCAGACGGCCGTCACGCGTCGCGTGTAGGCGACGCCTTCGGGCGGCAGGGGCTTACCGCGCAGGCCGAGGCGCGCCAGACGCTCGACGACGGGCATGCCCGAAAAGAGCGAGGCGCCGAAGACGGAGAGGAGCGAGGCGTTGACGAGGACGGGATACCAGAGCATCCAGTCGGCCTCGTCGAGAAGGGCCGCCAGGCCCACGAGCACGAGGCCCGCAGCCGAAAGAAGGCGGCCGCTGCGGGCGGTCTCGCCGTGCCCCGCAAAGGCGAGCGCGAGCCTCACGCCGAGCACGCAGGCGGTGCCCGCGAGCAGCAGCGTCATCAGGCCGTTCGTCACGGCGTAAAGGACGAAAAACGGCCAGACCGCCATGACGGCGGCCGTGACCGCATTGAGAATCGTGCCCGTCATCAGGCGCGCCGCTTACTTGGCGGCTTCGCCGTTCTGCTGCGAGAAGTCGTAGATGACGTCGACGACGTCGCCCACCGTGCGCACGGACTTGAAGGCCTCGGGCTTGATGCGCTTGCCGATCATGTTCTGCAGGTGCACGATCATGTCGACGGCGTCGATGCTGTCAAGGTCGAGGTCCTCGACGAGGCGGCTTTCGCGGGTGACGCCTTCGGTGTCAACCTCGAAGAGATCGCCCATCACGCGGACGATTTCGTCAAACAGTTCTTCCTTGGTGTAGGTCTTCTCCATTTCTTACTTCTCCTCGGTGCGGTTTTCGCGGATGAAGGCGGCCAGCGAGGCGACGCTGCGGAAGTGTGCGCGCACCTCCTCCGTTTCGCCCGAGAGCGAGACGCCGAAACGCTTCTTGACGGCAAGGCCGAGCTCGAGGGCGTCGATGGAGTCCAGACCAAGGCCTTCGCCAAAGAGCGGAGCGTCCGTCTCGATGTCTTCAGGGGTCATGTCTTCAAGGTTGAGGGCCTCGATGATGAGGGCCTTGACTTCGTTTTCCAGATTGTTCATCAGTTCTTCATCCGTTGAATGAGGGATTGGTTCGCAAGCGCCGTCGCTTTCTGCGCAGCGCGTCAATTCTGCCTGCGGCCGCGCGCCTTTCCTTCGATCTCGTCCTCGCGGCCCGCGGCCTTGAGGAGTTCGCGGCGCATCGCCTCGGTGAGCCTGCGGCTCGCCAGTGAGTAGCCGTCCTCGCCTTCCCTCAGGTAGTCCTTCGGATCGATCATGCCCTCGAAGGTCAGGCGGATCGACGGGCGAACGGCGGGAATCTCGTACCACTGCGTGTCCTTGTTGAGCCACGCGTGGGAGCTCCTGATGTGCACGACGGCGAGCCTGCATCCCGTGCGCAGGGCCGCATGGGCGACGCCGCGCTTCAACTTCATCGGGACGCCCGCGCGCGTGCGCGTGCCCTCGGGGAAGATCAGGATGTTCTCGCCGGCCTCAAGCCTGCGGGTGATCTTCTCAAGCGTTTCCAGAGAGCCGTCGTTTGACATGTAGTCGGCCGCACGGATCACATGCTTGAGGAAGAAATTATGCCTGAGCGACGCCTTCACGAGACAGTCCATCTCGGGGAGCATCGAGGCCGTGAGGACGTAGTCGAGAATCGTCGGATGGTTGGCGATGATGATCGTTCCCCTGAGGGAGCGCATCTGTGCGAGCGACCCGCGCTCAATCATCATGACACCAAGGCGATCCATCGTCCGCGCATAGAAGTCGAAACACCTCGCAATCATCGCGCGGGCCTTGAGGCGGCGCGCCACGGGATCTCGGACCGTGAGCCTCAGATAGGGAAAGTACGTCATCGAGAGGCCCAGGCCCCCGAGTCCGAAGATCACCCAGCAGAGCCCCGTCATGAGACGGCGCCACTCGAAGGCGAGCCTGCCTTCGGTGCGTTCGGCCTTTTCCTGCGTCACGGCGGCCTCCATCACGCACGCTCCCACTCGAAGCGGGTGGCGGCGCCCGACGTGACGAACGCGGACCTTTCAGACGCAAGGCCTGCGGCGAGCTGGAGAGAAGCGGGAAGCACGGGCTCGGCCTGCTTCAGGGAACGCGGCGTCATCGTGACGCCCGCGCCTTTCTTCAGGAGCCAGGCGGTGGCGTAGAGCGCATCGCAGGGGCGCGACTCGAACGCATCAAGAAGCGCCCCGGGCTGACAGTCGTCGAAGTCAACGACGGCCACGCAGTCCATGCCGTCTGCGAGCATGCCCGCCGCCTCGACGAGCGCCATGTGAAAGCTTTCGGCGCCTGCGGCGACGCTCGAGGCGGGCGCGTGCACCCGTCCCTCGATCGTGAACATGCCTGCGGCGGCGTTGTGGACCGACATCATGAAGTCCGTGGGCGACGGCGGCTCGCCCGCCGAAATCGCGTCGAGGATCTTCACGCCCCTCACGGTCTCGCCGTGGCGGCTCGAGAAGATCCAGGCCTTCGCCTCGCCCGCGCCCTCAAGTGCAAGGGCTGCCTCGCAGGCAAGCCTTGCGCCCGGACTCATGCGGCGCGCCTTCATCATCGGAAGCCGCTTCGTGAAGGCGAGCGGCGCGTCGGGAAGCCCCTCGGGCATGCCGGGGAGCGCAGCCTGCGCCCATGCGCGGAGGTCCTCGCCGGAGGAGAGCCCCTGCGCGAGCACCACGTGGGAGGCAATGTCGAAGTCCGTCATCATCAGGCCTTCTTCTTGCGGCAGACGAGGAGCGTGTGCTCCATGCCGAGGCCGTCGTGGACGCGTTCGATCTCAAAGCCCGCGGCCTCGACGAACACCTCGAACTCGTCGTAGGGATAGAAGCGGCTCGTGCCGTTGGCGAGCGCCGTGAAGTAGAGCGACATCGCCGCAAGGCAGGCGTCGGCCACGGGGAACGGCTGACGGCCGATGAGCGGCTCAAGAATATAGAGGACCGCATCGTCCTCCATCGCGGCATGCGCCTTCTTCAGAATGGAGACGATCTGCGACGGGGAGAAGCAGTCGAGGAACTGGCTCATCCACCAGGCCTTCGTGCCCGTCTTCGGGAACGGCTGGTCGGAGAGGACGTTCATCGGATGCGTGGTGACGCGGGAGGCGAGGCCTTCTTCGGCCATCACGCGATCGACGGTCTCGCACTGCTCGGGCAGGTCGATGACGGCCACGCGGATGTCACTGCGCCAGGCGCAGCAGGAGCGGGCCCACTTGCCGGTGTTGCCGCCGACGTCCGTGATCGAGTCGATCCCGTCGGTGAAGACGAGCGGCAGCGCCTTGGGATAGGCCTCGTCGGAATAATGGTGGTCGAATTCGAACCAGCTCTCCTTCGCGCGGCCCGGCAGCTTCTGGATGCCGGGATAGATCGTCGGCCAGTCGCCGAAGACCTTGAGGCCTGCGGGACGGGACTCCCTGAAGGAGTCGGTGAGGCCTCCGAGGCCCTCGTAGCAGACGTCGCGCGTGAAGCGGAAGTTGATGCCCACGTGCAGGTCGTTGACGAAGAAGATGCCCGTGTTCGTGAGCGAGAACCGGCCTTCATCCGACCGCTGCGCCACGCCGAATCGCACGGCGACCTCAAGGAGCGACCTGGCGGCGTAGTCGCTGCAGGGCGACTTTTCACAGAGCGCCTCAAGCGTGAGGCCTTCTGAGCCAGCCTCGTCGAGCGCCCTCATCATTCCAAGGTCCGTCATGGCGCAGAGCGCCTGGAAGACGAAGGGAGAGACGGCAAGACGATGGGCCTCGTTGAGGGCTTCAAGGGCCGGCGTGCGACGGGTCTTTTTGATGGACTCTTTCATAGAAATTCGAAATTCGGCGCGGGAACCTCTGTCTTCAGACAGGGGAGGAAGCGCCGTCCTCCTTTCTAAGTTCGGTTAAATAGGTGCTTCTCTTTTCGAGAAGCGTTTGGCGGATACCCGCAGGTTCCGCTGACACGGCCCGAAGGCCGGTTGACATCCTTCGCCAATGTTGGAGGGGGTCTGGTACCTGCAACACCGCTCCGACCTCTCAGAGCTTTTAATTGCAGGCCGCAGTGCGTGGAACCAGGATGTACATCCCACGGTGCCTGTACATTCCCAACCAACGTGGCGCCTCTCGAAAGAGGGGCGCCGAGGCTAGTCAACAAGGGCTCTTTCGAGCCTCTGCCTTAGGCAGGAGTTATTGACCGGTGCGGCGGTCGGATCGTTGACAATCAGTTCGTCTGGCGAAGGAGGATCTTGTTTTCTTCCTCACGGATCGTCACGGTGAGGTTGGCCGTCCAGGAATTGACCTTGCGGTGAGCCGTGCCGTCCTTATTGAAGAGCGTCGAGCCTTCCTTGACGGCTTCGATCATGTAGCCCTCGTTGTCATAGGTGACTTCGGCGACGAGGACGTGGGGGCCCTTGACGTACTTGATGCGCATCTTGCCCGGTTCGTCCGTGACGACGCGCCAGCCGCGACGATGGGCGGCGCGCTTGATGCACGTGCGAAGCTGGGCGGCGCGAAGCTCGGTGGCCTGCTGGACGCTGACGGGATGGGTTGCGCAGCCCGTGACGCCGAGAACGGCGACGCCGGCGACACCGAGAAGAAGATTGCGGCGAAGCATGTTGGCCTCTCCTTTTGAAGTTGTTTTGTTGCGACACGAGCCCCGCTCTCCCCATCCTGCAGAGAATGGTGGCGCTGGGACCTTCCCGGAATGCGCCCCTGAATGAACATTCATTCAGTTTTTGTGCCTTCAGGTAATATCACGATTCTACCCGATTCCGTTCGCTTGCACAGGATTTCTGCAGATTTCCCCTCTTGATTTTCCAAGTCTCTCGATATCATCACCTCACCGGACCGCACGCCTGCCGCGATGCATTTGCGAAGCTCGGGACGCGGGCCGGCGCCGCTGGTGGAGGCGGATTGCGTCCGCTTCAGTACAATGTGGTGTTTAGATTCCGAAATCCGATTCCGGCCGGGCAATTCTCCGGACGGCAGCCAAGACAATTCCGATGATAGCCACCGAAGCACAGCGCGAAGCAATCGACAGTCTTCTCACCTTCATTGAAGAGGCCACGAGCCTCAGGCAGACGGCCGCAAGGCACCTCTCGAGGTGCGGCAGGCTTCTCAGGCTCCCCGAGCTCGAGGCGGCCGTGCCGGGGCTCGTTGCGGGCGACCCGACGGGCGCCGACGCCGACCTCGTCTGCCGCATCGAAAAGCTCGAGATGCCGCCGTGCCCGCCGATTCCCGAGTCTCTCGCCCCGTACGCGACGGGCGACTGGCGCGCCCCCGAATGGACGCCCGACTGGAAGGCCCTGCCCGATCCGGCCGAGCATCCCGAGTCGGCCGAACTCTACGAGACGCTCGCCGACTGGCTCAGGATCCGCGGCTCCTGGCTGGAGGCCAGAGGCGAGATCCTTCCCAACCATGCGCTCTTCGAGCGCCTGCAGGATCTGAGGGACCATCTCTCCGAGTCGAACCTTCGCGACGAGTGCGTGATCGGCACGGCCCTCTTCACGTCGAACCCCGACGTCACGCGCGCGAAGAACCCCGTGCGCTGGCCGCTCCTCGTGCAGCCGCTCGTCATCGAGCTCGGCTCGAGCCGCCGCAACCTGCCCGTGATCGAAGTGCGCAGAAACGGCGACGAGGACCCGAGGCTCCTTGCCGAAATCCTCGCGCCCTTTGCCGAGGACGGCGTCGACCTCAAGGCCGCCTCGCGCTTTGAGGAATGGCTCGAGGATGCGGGTGCGGACGCGAACCTTGCGGGCGACGAGTCGCTTTCCGAGGCGCTCGAAAAGTTCGCCGCAAGCCTTCACCCAGACTGCCGCTTCGTACCCGCAGAAGAAGAACTCCCCGAGGACGCGGGTGAAAAACCCGCCTTCACGCTCGAGGCGAGTCCCGTCATTCTTATTCAGCCGCGTCCGAGCGGCGTTCGCAGTGCGATCCGCAGCATCAGGAAGGACATCGCCGAACACCGCGACGTGCCCGCGCACCTGATGGAGATCGTCTGTCCCGACGTCTTCCCGACGCTCGCCTCGGGCCTCACGCCCACGCTTTCGCTCGAAGCCAAACTCGCCGCGACGGCGGGCGAGGACCCCGACGTACTTCTCGCCAAGCCCGCGAACCCCGAGCAGCTCGCAATCGCGCACGAGGTCGAACACAACAACGTCGTGCTCGTGCAGGGCCCTCCCGGCACAGGCAAGACCCACACCATCGCGAACCTTCTCGGCCACTTCCTCTCGCAGGGCAAGCGCGTGCTCGTCACGAGCCACACGACGAAGGCGCTCTCGGTCGTCAAGGACCTCCTGCCGAAGGAGATCCAGCCGCTCTGCGTCACGATGCTCGGCGACAGGAAGGACCTCGAGCAGACCTCGTCCGAACTCATCACGCGCCTCACCCGACTCAACGTCGAGGACCTCGAGGCGCGCATCAGGGCGCTCGGCCTTGAACGTCATCGACTCGGCACCGCGCTCGCCGACCGTCGCCGCCGCATCTTCGAGCAACGCAGGATCGAGCACGAGGCCGTCGAATTCAACGGCCGCCGCTACACGCTCACCGAAATCGCGAAGTTCCTGCGCGAGGCCGAGCGCCTGCAGGCGCTCATTCCGGGCGAAGTGGCCGAAGGTCCCCTGCCGCTCTCCTTCAGGGAGCTTCTTGAACTCTACGGCACGAACGGCCGGTGGGACGCCGAGACGGCCCGCGACCTCTCGGGCCTGCTCCCCGGATTCGAGCTTCTGCCCGACGTCGACACGATGCGCGGCATGAACCGCCGTTGGCGCGACGTGCTCGCCGAGGACGCAGGCGACGTCACCATCGACGAGCGAAGGAGCGCCTCAGGCGAACGGCTCCACGCCTTCATGAAGGGCGGCGAAACGCTTCTCGTCGCACCCGAGTCGGGCATCTCCGCGCTCACGCCCGCTATGGATCTTTCGCCGCTTACCGAAACGGACGAAATGAAGCGCCTTGCGCTCTCGCTCGGCCTTGCGGACGAAGGGTGCCGCGAGGCCTTCGAGCAGCTCGAGCGCGAGCTCGCGGCCGCAAACGAACTTGCTCTCGCCGTCGACCGCGCCTCGCTTCTTGACAACCGCACCGTCGTCATCCCCGACGCCATCGACGCCGACGCCGCCATGAAGGCCGCCGAATGGTTCACAGCCAACGATCCCGACGGCAGCACGAGCTTCCTCGGCCGCCTCTTCAACAAGGAGGCCCGCGAGGCCGCCGATGCGCTTGCCGGCGTCGAGGTGGACGGCTCGCGCCCTGCCTCGAAGGAGGCCTTCGAAGCCGTCGCGCTGCACGCACGCCTCAAGGCCGCCGTGAAGACCGTCGCCCGCACCTGGGACAGCCTGGCCGAACGCGCGGACGCACCCGCCTTCGCCACTTATGGCGACAACGCCGTGCGCACGCTCTTCACGCGCTACGGCACATCGCTCTCCGACACCTGCATCTGGTGGCGCAGGGTCTTCGTTCCCTATATTGAAGGGCTTCTTTCCGCCGGCATCGAAGCCGAGGGCATGAAGGAGCTTCTTGAATCCGCCGATCCGCTCGAGGCGGCCCGCAGGTTTGCGACCGACGTGCTCGCGCCCGTGCACACGGCCCGCCACCGCGAGGCCGAGCTTCATGCGCTTCGCGAATGGCAGGCGACCGAGAGCCAGAAGCTCTA
>OOCU01000333.1_pt1 | contig 47089 bp, 59 predicted proteins | sample 1671781 | NCBI WGS metagenome assembly OOCU01 (sample SAMN06348192, study PRJEB24527) | human gut metagenome | reverse complement strand
GTGAAGTTCACCGATGTGCCCGACAGTCACTGGGCTTCCTCCTCCATCACTGAGATGGCTGACAAGGGCATCATGTCCGGCATCGGCAACAACCTGTTTGCCCCTTCCCAGCAGCTCTCCAACGCTGAGTTTATTACCATGCTGGTGAGGCAGTTCTACTCGGATAAGCTGGGCACCGAAGGTAGCACTTGGTACGCCCCCTTTATGGCAGCTGCCAAGAGTGCCAACATCCTGACTGGCACCAACGTTGGCTCCAATGAGAACCTGGCCACCTCCACCATCAACCGCTACGACATGGCTCAGCTGATGTATAACGTGCTCAAGGCCGAGGGCATTTCCACAACTCCCCTCTCCGACACCTCCAAGGTGGCCGACTGGTCTTCTGTCCCCTCTAACTACCGCGACGCTGTCTCCGTCTGCTACAACATGGGCATGCTCTCCGGGGTTGACAACAATGGCACCTTCAACGGCACCGGCGTGATGGACCGGGCTCAGGCCGCCGTTGTCATGGACCGGCTCCTAGAGGTCTGCTCTGGCGGCACCCCCTCTACTCCTGAAAAGCCTGCTGGCTCCACCTCCATCACTAAGCTTGATCAGACTATGGGTGGCCATGGTGCTGTGGAGGTGAATGGTGGTTTCTTCTTTGACTCCTCTAAAGTTGCTATGGGATGTAGTGGACTCAGCCTAAAAGCCTCAGGGTACAACAGCATCACGTTTATGGTTAAGGCCTTGGATGTTGATGTTCAGGTGAGTGTAAGTCATACACGAGAAGGTGTCAGTATTGCGGATCCTACTAGAACATATAGAGAGGTTTTAGGCGTAGTACCTGCAGGTTCCTCTAAGTCGTTTACAATCGATTGCAACGCTGATGAAAGCGTAGGTATTATTGTTGCAGATAACAATCACACTGGGGTTCTTGATGAGTTCTCCAATATTTTTGTTGAGTGCTACCTCCTCGATCTCACCATCAGCTAACCACACAAAGCCCTCCGGGCAACTCGTGTCCGGAGGGCTCTCTAAAAAGCGGAGGATGGTTGAATGGAATTGGGTTATTTCACACTGCCTGCTGGAGAGAAACTGGCAGAGCGTCATAGTGTTAGGGTGTGTGGTGACATCCCAGAACTGACACCTGGGCTGGATGTGTACCAGTGTGTATGGGAGCCGACGGAGACAGGGGTTGTTGAGGTTGGCGCACTTGAATCCGTTATTCTCATTTCCTCTGTGCCGGCGCCCACTACTCTGACACTATACCATGGGAGCCCTGTAAGGGATTTCACACCTACGTATGGGTTTGGACAGGATAAGCACGATTATGGTCGTGGCTTCTATCTTACGGCGAGCAAGGGGCTCGCGTGTGAGTGGGCTGTGTGCCAGTCTGGCTCAGTGGAGGGGTGGCTTCATAAGTACTCGTTGGATATTGGGAATCTCAAAATTTTTGACTTCCAGGATGCAGGAGTACTGTCTTGGTTAGCAGAATTGATGAAACATAGAGTGGCTGATACCTCAAGACGATACTCTATGTATGCGCCAAAATTCATCGAGAAGTATGGTGTAGACACCTCTGGTTATGATATAATTAAAGGCTGGCGTGCGGATGCATCCTACTTCTACATTGCTAAAGCGTTTGTGCGCGATGAGGTGGACGTGAGCATTCTTGAAGAGCTGTTAAAATACGGTGACCTGGGTATTCAGTACTGCTGTAAGACGAGTGAGGCGTTCGCAGCGTTGCAGGAAGTACAGAGTCCAGAGATGGTTCCGCACGATGAATTCAACCCTCTTTATGTGCAGAGGGACACGTCTGCCAGAGAGAAAATGCGCGCCTTAATCAATTCAGACCGAAACTCGCTTACAACGGTATTTAGCGATCTGATTGGGAGGTGAGTGCGTGGGCGCTTACAGTGTTGCATATTTGGATGAGATTGTGGAGACGCAGGGCTTGCTTTTTGATGTGGCAAACGAGACGTTTGGCTCCACGCTGGATACCTTAGACTTTATTACAAGATACATGAGGAGCAAAACACGATCACGTATTGATCGTGCGGATCCATATGTGTGCACAAAAGATGCCTATGAGCTGCTGGAGTGGTTTATACAGACAGAGGGATTTGTGCCTAATACGGGGGAGCAGATAGGCGGCTTTATCCCTAACTGGATCGGCCAGTTTTACGCTTACTTTCAGTGGTATTACAGCATCAGCAGTGCTGAGCTGGTGGAAATGCTCCCAGCAGCCAATTTGGTGAGAATGTACTTTGGTCTGCATGACCTGGATCTGGAGCTCGCTGTAACTAAAATCGGTACATCCATGGGTTTGGGGTAATCAGGTGACGCTGGCTAGAAAGGGTGTGAAGTTGTTGGTATTCTTTCATAACCCAGACGAGGAGAACGGAGTGTTCAGCAATTGGTACCTCTCGGACTTTACTGTCGATGGTATCAAGTACTCTTCGATGGAGCAGTATATGATGTATGAGAAAGCAGTTATATTCAACGACGGTGATGCAGCACGCAAAATCCTCGCTACGTCTAACGTGGCAGCCATAAAGGCACTGGGTCGGGCCGTGAAGGATTATAACGACCATGTGTGGAGTGGCGTACGCCAGCTTGTTGTCTACAGGGGGCTGGTCGAGAAATTCAGGCAGAATGACGATCTGCGCAGAGCACTACTGTCTACCGGAAATCAGGTGTTAGCCGAGTGTGCTGTGAAGGACAGAATCTGGGGCATTGGGCTCTCTATGCGTGATGAGCGCAGGTTTGATATGAGCAAGTGGCAGGGCCTGAATCTATTAGGCTATTCGCTCATGGTTGCCAGAGCCGCTCTAGCCAGGTAGTGCGGCCTTTATTTGTTCGTGGGGTATACTTGGTACGATAGTATATCTGTCTGTTTAGAAACTCACAATGCACATTAGAAACAATATGTCCATCCGCCTCAGTGTATAAAATCCCTTCATCCGCGCACCATATATTATTGAAAGAGGTAAAGCGCCTGCAGTTTATTGCTGCAGGCGCTCTTTCTATTGCCAAAAATAGCATTCCCGCTCGTACATTATGCTTGTACGGACCAGCGACCGGCCTTGAGGTTACTCACTGAGCCACTTGTGTATCTGGTGCATCAGCCATGCAGCATACGCGACTGTAATACCGCTAAACACTTTGGCGAGCACAGTGAGTGCCAAGATCAGACGGATGGTAGTCTCGTCCATCAGATTAGCCTCCTTTCAACAAACTCCACCTGGTCACTAGTGGTGCGTGTCCGACTAATGCCAGAGTGGGGTTTATTGGGTGGCCGGCCGCTGCTCCATGCAAGCATTATACCACATCAAAGGAGTGATTGCTATGAACAATCTCAAATCCAAGAAAGGAGGTGCCTCATTGAGGAACTTGAAGCGCTTGTTGTGCCTGCTGTTGGTGCTCACAATACTCCCTGTCAACGCCTTTGCCGCGAGTGGTGCAGGCACTGGTACGGATCCGGTCAGGCCGGGCACAGGTAGCAGCACTGGGTTCGGCTGGAAACAACGTTCTGATGCTATGGGCTTTGCGCTGGGGATACAGCAGATGCAAGGTTCGGCTTACACAATCAAGCCGCAGACAAAAGAGGATGTGGAAAAAACAAAGAACAGTATCGTAAAGAGCCAGGGCATGGCCAACGCGATACAGCACTTCACACGATCCTACCCGCACCCATATGAGCCTAGTGGTGGACAGGGCCTCCTGTTCATGGTGCCTGCCGGTACTTCAGGAACGCAGTATATAACACGTGTAGATCCTGGAGGCTCACGCTCCAGAGAGGTGCTCGTCCCTTCATTGAAGGCTGGCAGCTACACCCCTAACCGCAATCTGTCTAATACGCTTTTCAAGCTTGCTATCAGCAGAATAAGTAATGCAAATCCTAACCCAACTCTTTATGCAAGCGACTTTTCGGGTATTCTTACAACGATTTCTGAAAGTGACGCCAAAAATCTGATCGGCTATATTTTCAGTTCAAGTGACTACGGCTCAGCGGGACTGGCTACGGAAATCAACGCTAAGTTTAAGGAGATTGCAGATGACCAGCCTGAAGGATACCTTGAGGGGGACAACCCGACATTTTATAACGCTCGACGGGTTTGCAACTACGCAGCCATCATCCTGTCTCTCGCAAAGCTCCTGCCGCAGGAGAACTGGTCGGTGTACGAAAGTTACGTCAGCGATTATGTCTGCAACGTGCTGGCTGGCAGTGCGTACCAGCCGATAGTCATTACAGGAGAGGTTGCCATTGCTACGATGTGGGGCTCGGTATCCTCCTCGATGGTGCATTGGAGAACCGCAACTGACCATATGGCGTTGAAGGCAGGAGTTGGTGTGGAGGTGTTCAAAGACGCCGACACCTACTTCTCCGAGCTTAAGGACCCTGTGGACTCAAATGCGGAAGTAACGCGAATCATCATGCGGCGTGCTTCCAGCCAGGTTGCTAGTAATCCTGGTACTCCTGGTTCCGAGTCCTTCATGGGAGTTGGGCGCAACGGCGAGGATAACAATTATGGCACCTTTGGTCGGAACATAACTTCAGTAGAGTCAGCTTACATTAACGCCATAACAGATGACAATGGACCTTGGAAGCTGAATGCCTTCTCTGCTGGTCCTTGGGGCTGCGCTATATTTGGCGCTGAGATGGCTGTTATTCCAAACGACCCCGTGCCTCCTACACCCGTGGATCTTGCAGCTATGGGTGAGATTGGAATTACCGTGGAGGACAAGAAGTATGAGAAGGAGGTTGGGGGTTACAGCCAAGTCTTCAATGTCACTGTCACTGTTAGCCTTGGAGCCGACTTCGGTGTTGGTGAGGGTGACAATGCTGCCACGAGTGAGGAGCAGATGAAGTCTCAAGGCGCCGGTATTGCCAACACACTGCGTTGGTTGCAGTCGCGTAGAGACGAGGGCCAGAACATTCCAGACCCATCTATCTCTATTTGGCTGGCACAAGCAGAGCCTATTGATGCCTTGTCAGATTCTGCATCTACTAGCCTCATCAACGATACCTACGGCTACTTTGGCGATGGTAATGAAATAACATTCAACGACGCTGGCAATAAGGTAGCATCTAACCAAGTCGAGGCGTCTTTGGGTGCCGGGTTTACATGGACGCAAGTACCGGCCTCGTCGCTGGTGTTTAAAGACGGAAATATTCCCGGCATGACTGTTGGGCCCGGTGAGGGTGGGTCCTTGCAGGTCACATTTACAGATTTGAATAAGTGCGCGGAGTATTTTACTACGCACGATGATACGCTGGTGTTCGTAGGTGAGTATACGGGTAATGGAACGCTGGAAGATGATACATCCAAGATTCAGCACTGGTTCAAGGTTGGTGCCCGTGTACAATATTATGGGCCTATCTCGTTGGAGGACATGAAAACTGTCACTCTGACAAATGTAGGATTGTATTCACGTCCTAAGTACGATTACTCCACTATCACAGCAACGCCGGAGGATGATCCGTACTATTACTCCAAGTACCAGCGCCCATACTCTGAGCTCAAGCAGGGCACTGTTCCTGTGTCTGGCGGCGGCTCAGATGAGAAGTTCAACTCCATGACCGGCACACCTACCTTCACAGAGACTAATGGCCGGTCAGACTTCAAGGGCACATCGTACGAGAATGCCGGCCACTATTACCAGTACTTCGCTTCTGGTGGCTCTGAGTTCGTGGTGCAGTTCGATGGCAAGTACCACTACAATGAAAGCGCCACTCGAACCTTTACCTTCAACTTCTCCGGTGTGAACTGTGACCAAAGCACTGGGTCCTACAAATGCCCTGGCCATCCTCAGCCGGAGGGACCTCCCAGTTACTGTGATGACTCGTGCGTGCATGCAGTACACTGCGCAAACCACCCACATGTGCTCTCATCATCATGTTCGTTCTCCGTCACCTACAATGGGCTGTCCTATGTAGAGATTACCAACCTGAAGGTGTGGAAGCTCTCTGAAGCTAAGCTGGATGGAACTCGTGAGCTCCTTGACACGAGCGAAGTCTACGCAGAAGTCAAGTCCACGGCTCCAGGTATCTCCTACAACATAGCCGCCTCTAACACAGCGGAGCAGGGACGCATGGTCTATGAGTTTATGCCCAAGGGTACAGGCGAGGGTGGAGACCGAGACAACTTGGTTTGGAATCGCACTTCCTCTAGCTCCTGTTCTGGCGCCGCCAAAGAGAACATGGAAGTCGTCAAGGGCATCCTGTCAGGCGCCAATGCTGGAGCCACGATGCTGTCTGACTTCATCGTTCTGCACACCACCAACGGAGACCAGTCCATCCTCTATTTCGAGACTGATTCCGACTCCATGGGCGTGCCTATCATGTCCTCTATTGACACTTCCTCCCACTCCCCTACATTCGGTTCTGACAACGCTACCATCACCGTCACTGTGACCTCTTCTGTGGCCGATGGCTGCGAGTTTCCTGAACTGAAGAACAAGGACAACGAGACTCTGCAGAACCTGCTGTGGAAGGGCAACAGCCTGACCTCTGAAGGTTGTGGTCTGCCTGAGGATGGCATCACCTATGGTGGTTATAACGGCAACTACTCGAGCATGAGCACCAAGTACAAGTCCTCCGGCCACGCGGCTAACATGACCAACTGGTCTTCGACCGCTGCCTACAAGAATGCTTCCGGAGTCTTTGGCTCTAAGTCTAACTCCGAGCTCTATAAGGCGACGGTAACAAAGAAGCTGCGGCTGTTGAATGATGAGCTGGTTATTCCGGATACCAAGCAGAACGGTGAGTACATCGTAGGAAACTCTTCTGTCTTCTATGAGAACATCGTTGACTTTGGCAATGAGACCCCTAACTTCCCAATTGTCCCTCAGAAGGACTTTGGCAGCAGAAAGGGCTTTGTTGTTAAGACTACCTACAGCCCATCGCATGATAAGATCAATGACGTGGTCGTGTATAACCCGGTCTCCAACCAGAACGCCATTGTTGTGTCTCTGCCTAAGGATCGGGATCAGCGTGTCTCAACACACGTAACTACGGAGGTGGATAAGTCAACACAGTGTCCTGGAGACTCGTCCTGCCCCTACCTGCAGAACGTGTGCACGGTGACGCAGCACGTCCACACAGAGGCGTGCTATCAGCAGATCTCCTATGAAGTACACGGGCCTAACAATGTACACGAGCATACAGCTGAGTGCCAATATATCCCAGCGACATGCGACTGTTCTCATTGTGGAAATCCAAGCTGTCCGAACTACTGTTCCAACCACAGATATGCGTGCTCCTCTACGTGCGGTATCGCTAACGGTACTGGCGGGACATACACGTGTGGAAATCTGCCTCTAAACAAGCACGTATGCGGAGCAAACAGTCAGCAGGCGCAGAATGAGACCATCAACAGGCGTGTGAGCTACTCCGCATCTGGAACTGATGTATACACATTCACAGCCCGTGATTCCGGCACCGTGCGGTTCTTCTCTACCTGGAACGATAACGATCCAAGGGGACGGGTTTACATCAACGGGACTCTTAAGGTGGACAACGACGACGGGTATGGCAGTCTGAACTTTGACTGCGGTACAATTCGTTTTAACGCCGGGGATAGTGTACGCCTAAACATTTATCAGTATGGAAGCAGAGGCTCCGGTAGCTGTGACATTACGATTCAGATAAGCTACGATTCCCCACCGACACCGACAGTCCAGTGCTATACGATGTACAAATCCATCCTTTCATGCAACGACCCACACCACGCCTACTCCTACAACTGGAAGCTGTACACCTACGGACTTAAGCATGAGTCTGGTGCTATCTGCTCCGGTCGTGGATGTGCGGACAATACTAACCTAATCTTCCCCACCCAGGAGAAGTATACGGTGGCTCAATGTGCCGCGGGTTATATCGTCAAGCACGCTAATGGGGATGTACATCTGACGACTCAGCAGGGTATCTGCACTTACTGTGGCAATACCTATAAGGAGTTGCTCTCTAGCGCGCAGAATACGGATCGTGAACCAGATCCGAGCGAGTATGAGTGCTACACCTATGGTGACACTCGCTGCTGGGCTCCGTGCAATAATCCAGAGAACCACAACAAGTACACTACCACCATCACCGACAATGGGACGACCTATGAGATGGGTGACTTCATCAATCTTGATTGGCCGTTTACCATCTACTTCCCCAACACGGGCGACTTCTATGGCACCGGGGCTAAGTGGTCCTCTACCACCTCTGCAGAGCGTGGGTGGGGCTACACCAACGGGATGGATGCCACAGAGTGGACGAAGTCCAAATGGGTAGAGTTCCCATTCGCTGTAGTTTACAATGACCAGACCTATCTGCCCTATGAGCGTATCTACCTCTCTGTACCAGAAACGGTGTTTGAGTTTTATGTTCCGCTCCACGATTCAGAGATGGCGAATGCAGAGGTGAAGTTCGGTTCAGTGGCGATTAACGCCCAGAACGGTGAGGAGCTTGAGTGCGGCGCTAATGCAAACCACAACATCTCCAACATTACCTACAAGGGCAAGCCGAAGGCCCATCACCACAATGCGGACAAGCGCACCTATATTGACGTGGTTGGGCGGATTGGTAACCTCGCTCTGAACGACACGGGTGACTTCAGATACTCAAATCTATTCAAGACTCCGCTGTCTGAGTGGTTGGTGAAGAATGTTGTCAAGAAGGTGGATCCAACCAAGCAGAACTACATTATGCTCGATGGTGTGGATGTGCGCAAGGTGCCTATTACAGACACCGGGGTTGCCGGTAACACGCACAATACCAGGCCGGAGCGTGGCAGCCTCAGCAAGATACTGAACTTCCCACTTACGCCGGCCAAGAATAACATCGAGCCGCTGCAGCGTCAGCCGATTCGGATAGGATACGATTCCTACTTCGACTTGACGACGTTGGGTAACTACTACGGTAATCAGTTCTTCGATGAGGAGGGCAACGTGGCCGGCACGAACCTTGTCCTAATCAAGCCGCACTATTATCGGCTTGACCTGGATACAGGGGAGTATAAGCCTGTTGATGTCTATATGGATGTCAATGGCAACTACGTGCTGATCAATGACAACGACAGCAATACGGTGTCCTACAACGGCAGCGATGCCAATGTGAGTTTGAACTGGGTCGAGGAGAAGGATCGGCGCAATTACTCTGGCTCGGAGGTCACGAACTCCGAAGCCGTGGCGCAGGCCAACAACTGGGTACAGTTGCCTAAGGGCTCCAGCTGGGTGTACGGCAACTACAACATCCTTAACCTGACTCAGCGTAACCGAACCTTTGTCGGAAGCGAGTATACTTACAACGACAAGGATGGGTGGAACTCGCATAAGGACCCGAGCGACAGACTGCCTAATGTACAGGCGGCCATGCAGGGACAGCGCTGGCATTTCAATGTCGGCCTCCCCTCTAGTGCGGTCTTCGTCTACAGCGGGCAGCAGCCTACGCAGGCTAACATCGATGCCTGCTCTTCTGGTAATGCGGTAGTCTTCTGTGCCCTTGAGATCTACGCTCAGGGTGAGGTGTGGACACTGGCTTACGATGGGAGCAATGTCAATGTGCCGTTCACGGTCACACCTGGCGGCAAAACATACGACCCTGTCGTCCCCTACCCTGATTCTAGCAAGAACCCGAAGGGTGAGGAAATGCCAATTGTCTCTATCATCTCTATCAACCATTCCAGCAAGGAAGACATGAACGTTATCGGAACACAGTAACAATGGGCAGGGGCGCCCTTCTCTAATGGGTTGGGCGCCCTCCATCTTATACGTGAAGGAGGTGTGTATTTATGTGGATGCGTCTTGGTGTCACTCTTAATGTCACTGACAGCGAGCGTGAAGCATTGCTTGATGGCGATGAAGATACGCTTCTTAAAGTGCTTAAGGAACATCGCTTCTCAGTCGACGGCAATTCCTATATCCCTGGGTGTGTTGCTGAGGAGTTCAGGCCTGGCTCTGATGATGTAGACTTCGAGTTACCACCTACTCCTATAAAGTATTAAGAAGGTGCTGCCATATAAAAGTGAAGGAGGTTATTGCTTTGGATTATCTGGTATCACACTACTCAGAGATACTGGAGAACGAGGTCGGGAAAGTTCTGGACAGCCACTTTGCAAAGAACGAATTCTATGCCAGGGGAGGTAAGCAGTATGTGCAGTGTTAATCTCAACGGATGCACAGTCGGTGAAGCTGTGGCACTGCTCCAACAGATGCCGCAGGAGGAGGTGCTCCAGCAATGCAACAACAAGTTGTCCAAGTCCCAGTTTATCAGTGGTGTAGCTGAGATCCTTATGAACGCATTGCGCGGTGACTGCTCAGGTGAGGACCTGGCTGACCAGCTCGGTTCGTTCTACGGAAAGCTCACCAACTAACATGGAGGTTATATGTGAGGTATAAACTGCAACAACGGTGGAACCAGCATCCCTCACCTATTTGGGATTCCCAGTAGGATGAGGGTGTTGGTTCTATACAGGAGGGTTTTCCTATGAAGGTGTATTGCGGTGCTTACAGAACACCCTTTGGGACTAGCGCAATTATCTATGACACAGACATAGACAGTTACTACTGTTACGGCGGAGTGGCGCTGGGATTTATGCGGCTTTCTGGGTTAGGTGTTGAAGACCCGGTAGAGCTCGGCATTCCGGCCTGGTACGTGTTTGAGTATTCTAAAGAGGTAGATAAGCTGTCGGACGATGCCGTGGCCGTTCTCTGGGGCAAGCGGGAGGTGCGGGCTTTTACTACGAAAGAGCTGAAAGTGGAGACGGTTGATGAAGTACCTCCCACTACCTTGGTGCAAGAGCTTATAGCAGCAAATCCTGGGGTTGATGAGGTCGTTCTCAGAACACTCCTGTACAGATTTCTGATCAGTCGTAAGTTCACGTCCTACGCAGCTCGGTTCGTAGCGTGCTCTGGCACCTCTCCGGGGTTCCAGCTGTCTAAGGAGCGAACTGAGGCGTTAGCGCGTGCTGCTTGGGGGAGCACGTCGGATACTATTGCATACTTGGAAACGTTTCTAGACAAGCATGAGTGGGAGTTGTCACGCCCATCAGAGGATCTCCGGTTGCGCATGGTGGCGACCAAAAAGGATGGGGAGTGTCAGGTGGTGCAAGGGTATTCCCGCCAGAAGCCTCTCCCTAAGCCACCCTCTCACGATGACCCGGAATATGCGATGTATGCGGAGGATGACTGCATGTACGATGGTTATGTAGCTATCACCTATTTCGATAGTGATACCGCAGAATCAGCGTGGGCCCGCGCCAGTCGCTCTAATGATTATTGCGTACATGCATCGTTGAGTCGTTTGTTGTTAAAAATCTGCAGCCTCCCAGGTCAAGACTTAATTGGCATTTGCAAAGTGTGTTGCACCCACCCTATCGACGAGGTGCACTACGCTCCGGTCACAGATATCCATGATATCGTGTACATCGGCAGGCCGAGCGAGATATTGTCTACCTGAAGAGGGAGGGTGAGCAGGTGGCCTTCTACTACGCCATGTACATAGTTATTTCAAAATCTAGGAGGTGTGTTGATTGAAGCGCTGTCTTTCCTGGTGCTTAGCAATGTTGGCCTTGCTTGTCCTTACTGCCTGCTCTACTCCTACTGCTGTTGCTGATACCGATGATTTCCGGTGGATGGGCACAGTAGTCGCAGGCTTAAGTGAAACAGGAGAGCAGGCCGAGGAGCTGGTAATCCCTGCTTCCGCCACAGAGGTGTCGTTGGACCTAACAGGGAACACCGTTCTGCGTCGTCTGTCCTTCGAGAGCGACGATACGGTCATACGCAATCTTATTCTTGAAGACTGCACGGCGCTGGGAGAGGTTGTATTCCCAGCCAGTGTTGAGGAGATCGGAAACTGCTCAGGTTGTACATCGCTTACGCAGATTACAATTCCGGAGGGCGTCACTACAATCAGTGGCTCTGCGTTCTACGGTTGTACATCTCTAAAAACTGTAGTCATGCCAGAGAGTGTACGAGAAATTGGCGTGTATGCATTTTCTGGCTGCTCTGGGCTAGAGTCGGTCACATTGTCCCCTAATCTTACCCAGATTCCGGACGGTGCCTTCTACCAGTGTTCTTCCTTGGGTGAGGTTCAGGTGCCAGAGGGTGTGACGAGCATCGGGTCTTCGGCCTTCGATGAGTGTGCTTCCCTAAGTGCTGTCTCTTTGCCAGAGTCACTCAGTGTACTCAAAGCCGCTGCCTTTATGGATTGCACAGCTCTGACCACTGTCACTATCCCAGCGAATGTGTCGGAGATCGACCATACTGTCTTTATGAAGCGTGAGGGTGAGCAGGTGTCCTTCTATGTGCGCGAAGGTTCGTGGGCTGACTTGAACTCTGTGAAGTGGTGTCTATCTGGAGATCCGACAACCTACTAATCGCAGACTACGGCACTGCCTATTTCTGAATAGGTATAGGCAGTGTCGTTCTCATATATTATTGAAGGAGGAGGTTTCGTGCGATATAAACTGCAACAACGTCTGTACATGTAGCTACTGACATTCTACAGAACCTGCACTCCTCCCCTATTCGGGATTCCCGGTAGGGTGAGGATGTGGGTTCCAGAAAGGAACGTGTATGGACAAGATACTTTTAGGAGCCCAGCTTCTTAAGCGGCTCAACTATATTCAGGATGGAATTGATAAGTACAATCGTGGACAGCTACTCTACTCGGAGGAGCCTTACGGGATCTTGTATGATCTGACGGATGAGATGCAGTCAGTGGTCGACAAGCTCAGGTCCCAGGGCTGGGTAGTTTATGCTGTCATCTCTGGTGCATATCGCATGAGTGCTGGAGATATCATGCGTGCCAACACTTACTTGTGCCTTCAATGACGAGGATGAAGATTGCGACGATCCGCTGCCATTTGATGCACACAGTGTCACCTACACAGCTATGGCCTATGTGACCGGATTTGAGAATGAGTTCGGTTATGTGGGCGTACGTCCGTGCAACGGTGGCCTTACCCGTGTCTACTGAGGTAGGGCTATGGAAAAGTACATCTTACTGTCTACCTTTGCCACGCTTACTCAGGAAGAGTTGGAGCTAACGAAGGATTGGGAGGAAACACCTCTCGCTATTGTGGCTATTGCGCAGGAGTACATCGAGCGTTGGGTGTTGTGCTCAGACTATAAGTCTTTGGATGATTTCCTTAACACCTCCACTTATGATGTGGTCGAGATCCTTGCAGCTGAGGCGGAGCGTGCCGGCTTCTTAGCTTTTACTTATCGTCCGTCCTTAGAGCCCAATTTCAAATTCCCCGAGTTTTGTCGTGGAGGTGCTCTGGCAGCTTTCGCAGATTACCTATCCTCTCTCTTAAACGAGAACGGGCACATGGATGCTTCCAAGTACCTAGACGCCTTGCTGGAGATGTAGGTATGGGGAATATTTTCATGATAGTTATCCGTCGGCAACAATAGACTGTTCTTGTTGCTAAATACCTATACAGAGAAAGGATAACAGATTATGGAACAGTCTATTCAGGATATTCTTTTTAAGGACGTAGTCAGCGTTCTAGCTAAGTACGATGTGGATTACACAGAGGATTCGGTGATGCGACTCGTGCGTGATTGGTGTCTTCAATAAGGCATCCCTGCTCTCTTTACTGCGGAAGCATCCTAGCTGGAACGAGGATACACTCTCAGTCAAATTCGATGTGTCTGCTGTTCGCAATCTTGACGTGGGGGTAATCCGAGACAAAGCGCGTGCGCTGCTCTTAGCTGCACATGACAGTGTAGAGGTTTGTAGGTATGATGACTTCTACTCAGCTGTGCTTCTACTGGCAGATACATCCGAGCAGTTTCTGCCAGCCTGGTTTAACGACGAGGCTTTTTACAAGACCTATGGTGTGGAGGTCAAGAAAGGGCAGAAGACCAGCAGGGCGCTCAACAAAGTATGCCGTGAGTTTGGTGCAACGTTAGCTGAGTCTTTTAACCACAGGTTCGCTGAGTTGGCCGATGCTCTTAACCCAATAAATATTCCGCGCACAGCATCGCTCTCTATACACCCCTGCGACTACCTCGAGATGTCCAATGTGGATAACAGTTGGTCATCATGTCACAATCTGGATGACGGGTGTTATCGTGCAGGCACTCTCTCCTATTTGTTGGACTCAGTCTCTATGATTTTCTCCACAGTAGAAAAGGAGCATATACAGCCACTGTATAAAGCACCTAAGGTGACCCGTGAGGTCTTCTGCTATGGTGACGGGGTTCTGCTGCAGTCCCGCCTTTATCCTGATTATACAGACAGGGATACTATCAAGCAGTATCGTGCGTTAGTGCAGTCTATAATTGCCTCGTGCGAAGGAGTGCCCAACCTGTGGCATACAACGCATGATGTTAACAACTTTTACGGGAAAATCGAGACCTGTTGTGGCTCGTTGCATTACACAGACTACACATACCCTGATTACAACCCCTCGCTGTCTACTCTGGATTCAATGGATACAACCAGCAGTTACATCAGCATTGGCGCGGTGCCAAAATGTCTATACTGCTCTCAGGACATAATAGAGTCTGGGCAGTTACTGTGCGATGCATGCCACGGTGGCTACATATGTGCTGAATGTGGCTGCTCTCTAAGTGAGGATGATGGGCACTATGTGGATGGATATCTGTATTGTGATGATTGCGTCTCTTACTGTGATTGGTGCAATGAGTACACTCGGGAGGAGCTGTGTACTGTTTACACCAGTACAGGTAACGCTAGGCACTGGTGTCCGGAATGCGCGAATGAGCATGCTTTGTGCTGTGACAAGTGTGGCGATTATTATCTACTTGACGCTCTGACGGAGCACGAGGGTATGCGGCTATGCCCAGAGTGTCTTAAGGATGCCACCTCAGCAGAGGAGGTAGCATCATGACCTTCGAGAATATCCTGGTGAAGTCCCAGAAGGAGCTCAAGCGAGCTCTGAAAAAAGAGCTCCAGGAACTCCGCTACTCCCCTATATCCAGTAAGGGATTCCTCTATGCGAAGGGCACGGTGCCTGTGCTCCTAGTGGCGCACCTAGACACTGTACATCGCGAGGGGGTAAAGATCATCTGCTACTCCAAAGGTGGTAAGATCCTCATGTCTCCACAGGGCATCGGTGGGGATGATAGAGCTGGGGTCTACATGATTCTCCAGCTTCTCAAATCCCATCGATGCCACGTCCTATTCTGTGAGGATGAGGAGTGTGGAGGGGTTGGGGCTCATAATTTTGCTGAGAGCAATATCAAGCCTGCTGTGAATTACATTATCGAATTTGACCGCAGAGGTTCTAATGATGCGGTGTTCTACGATTGTGCCAATGAAGAGTTCACACAGTTTGTTTGCGGCTTCGGGTTTGAGGAGAGTATCGGGTCTTTCAGCGATATCTCTATTGTTGCTCCGGCTCTAGGTGTGGCAGCTGTTAACCTGAGTTCAGGTTACTACAACGAGCACACTGCACATGAGTACATCAATATGTTGGACATTCACAACAACCTCGACAGAGCGCGCCGGATGATAGCCACGAGGACTGGAAAGTTTGAGTATGTCGAAGCTTATGGCTGGCGCGGGTGGTTCCTAGACGGGTACGACGACTTTACAAGCCTGTTGATGCCTTTGCGGGAAGGTGACTATATCGTAGATGAGGATGGGAGAATGCACGAGGCTGGTGATGACGTGCTCATAGACCGGCGGGGAGTCCCACACCTACTCGATCCGAACTACGGGTGCGCTACGCCTCTAATTGGCGCGCAGGCCTACACCAAGGAGTCTATGCCTGTGCGGTTCAAAGAGGAATTAGCTGACGTATACGAAGTAATCATCTAATCGAAGTCCTGCCCCTAGCTTCAGGGGCAGGACTATTTTATATGCCTAAAAGGAGAATCGTAGGATGGAAAACGTTGGGTCGCAGTGGCTAGAGGCTGCGCAGCTCAAGCAACAGGACAGTGCCATTAAGATGTGTGCTTTGGCTGCTCTTGAGCTTGCACTCTCTACGCCGATATGCACTAAAGAGATCTGGGCTGGAAATATTGCCGGGGACTACGTAGCGATACAGGCCATAAGGAGGAGCCTAATCCGTAGTATGTCTATGGAGGCGCTGCTTGAGGCCGCTGGGGTCGATGCGGTAGTCCTCGCAGACTTCATACAATCTTTAAGAAAAGAGGGTTAGCATGCAATCGGACTATCTACCTGAGTTGGGAGAGGAGTTTGCCGCAATATCCAGTGGGGTGTGTGGCATCTCTCCTCTCATGGCAAAACTCATCCTCTACACAGAACTGGATGATGGGTATGGACGGTACTTCAGGAGCATCTTCAGCGAGGAGGACAGAAAGTCCCCCTACTTCGTTCAGGACGTTGGCACTCCTATGCCACGGAGGCTTAACAGTGTCTCACAGAAGTGTGTCGAGATGGCAAGGGAGTGCATCAAGGCGCGTCATCTGGCAGTAGGTGAGTGGCGTTCTACATGGGAAACCATAGCCATGAGTGGCAATCTCAGTACGAAGCTCAACCGTTACGCAAACGGAGCGCTGGGTGCAGAGTTCATCAGCTACCTGGGACGGCCGACATCTTTCGTAGATGCGCTTGTGGCGAAGCGCGCTCTACTGGATACGCTGGCGTGCAGTGGTGCAGAGGACAAGCTGTTTACGAATCGTGACATGGGATCCTTCATGTATCGCACTCTGCTCCTTGACAATGACTGGCAGCCGGGCAATGTGTGCTCTCCGGAGTTCCTGGAGTTCGTTACTCAGAAGGCAGTGGAGTTCACCTCTACGCATCTGGGGCTTTTTGATGTCCGTGCCCCGTTTGTTGGAGTCACGTTCGGCTGGCAGGCAAAGGACAAGAAGGAGTGGCATCTCTACGGAGATTTGCTGACAACAGATTTGTTCAGGTGCAGCAAGAAGGATCTGCGCCATCTCTTCGATATGGTCTCGCTTGACGTTGCAGCTGACATGGTACAGAAGTTGTACGACTCCACCTACCTGTGCGTCGTGGCCGTGGATGCCTCAAAGCGTAGTCTGCCTGATAAGGTGGACAATGCCTTCATCTACAATTTCCCCATGGGAGAGATCGTCTCCTGTAAGTGGGTCGATACACTTCCTAATCTCTGTGGCCAGTACCATCCTATTGGTTCTGTAAAGTTTAAGAAAGAGGGTGCCTATAATGCCTAGTATGGGTGAGAAGTACGTATGCGGTGGTCGTGAGTTCTGGTGCGTTGGCTTTATCGGGAGTGAGGTTGTCCTCATGAGAAGCGGCGCTGTCGTTACAGAGGTCCAGGCTGCGTCGTTTGACAAGTCTTTCCGCTATGTTGGCTCCATGGAGGTCGGAGGTGATCTCGTGGCCAAGGAGACTTTCGCTGGCGTCACCGCTGGTGAGAAGTACACTGTCACCGGCATCGATAAGGGCATTATCTCGCTCTCTAATGGTGTCACGATGGATCTGAACGTGTTCACAGCTGTCTTCTGAGATGGGGTTGCTATGAATACAATCGGTCATGAATGGCTCACCTATCTGGGCAAAGAGTCAGCTACAGAGGAAGTAAAGGTGATGTGCCTGTGCGCTCTCTATTCCGCGCTCCGCAATGCTGAAACGATGGACAGTGTATTCCACGACTGTCTGGACACGAGTTCCAAGGATGTACAGCTCCTACTTAACACATTCCCGCAGGTGCAAAGCCCTGGGCTTTGGCTGGAGTGTGTAGGGGTCTCAGACGGTGATGAGGAGCTGGATAATTTCCTGCGGGATAAGGGCTATCGGGAGAAAGCCTATAGCAACGGCTACGCCCTGCTTAAAACAGGTGAGAGCTTCCCTTCTACCCTCACCGTTTATTGCGGGCAGGACATCCGGCAGCTTAGGAACACGCTCGCTGATGGGGAGAACTTGTTGGATTATTCAGTGCATCAGGTTTTCTTCAACAAGGCTCGCTGTGCAGATAGCTCCTGTCTTGTCTCGCTATCTTCAGACTGTGTTCTTACAAGTGTCTGGGTAGGTAGGGCTGAAGACATCTTCCTGTAACACCATGTGTCGCATGAAGCGCATATTAGTCTTACTTATGGCTCTCTCATTGCTCTTACTTACTGGATGCGCTAAGGAGGCTGTGGGAGTGCCTTATAACTACGTACTCCCATTTGCCTCATTGAGGGTGTATGTTGGCTGTCAGTCAGAGGTGTATATTGATGGTACCATTTATGGAACAACACCATCGGGAATACTCACGCAGAATAGTGGGTCCTCAGCCATATACATCACGGATGAATTCGTTCCGTGCAAGTCACAGGTGGGCTGGACTTTCTGTGGCCGCTCTAACTACGATGAGGTTATGCGGAGTTTTCTGCAATACAATGGAAAGCCAGTTGTAGATACAGCACCGTTACTCCCCTATGTTCTGGCTGCAGATAGGTACGTAAATATCTACGTGACAGAGCTGATGTGCGAACACGTCATAGAGCCATCACCAAGCTGTACACTCGCCTATGGCTTCACGCTTGAATATTCTGATGAGCCGGCAACGCTATCACCACCGGACCCAGTTTCAGTGGATGGGACAGCTGTGGTGTATTTAGGGTATGGGTTCATAGAGTAGTTGACTGGAGCGGGACCGAAAACATGGTCCCGCTCCTCTCTTTGGCTAAAGTATGCCAACATCCCTAGCATATATAATTGAAGGAAAATATTCATGGGGGCGTACTGGTTTCGACGGGGTACGCAGAGTCAGATAAGCATGGGGCAGAAGCCGGTTACTGCCTATCAATCCGGCGCAACAATTAAGTGCCAACAACACTTTCACTCGGGAGGCCGTTGCGGCTTAACTCCCTTACCCTAACCTCGGTTAGGGGACACCTCACACAGCAACAGTGTTCCAGTCCTACTAAACTGTGTGGGTCATCTTAAAGACTGGGCCAACACGCAAGGGGCATACCAGGCGCGTGACAAAAAGAACTGGTTGTCCGCTACTGCTATGGAGGTTGGGTTCCACCAAGGCAGAGTGTAAGTAAAACACCCTAACCATGTAGAAAGTCTGACAATGTTTATTTCGGACGCGGGTTCGATTCCCGCCGCCTCCACCACTTCAAAATTAAAAGAGAAAGAAGGAGAGTGTATGTACATTGTTAAGTTAACCGGTGACAGGTGGCTGTGTCGGTGTTTTCAGGGTGGCTGGCACGTCACTTATGTCAAAGAGAACGCTGAAAAGTTCACTACTCGTGAAGAGGCCACAGCGGCTGCTAACAGTTACTACCAAGGCTGGTCTTACTACGAGGTTGTAAAAAGGTGAGGTTCGTTTTATGCGTAAGAAAGTCAACGTTCCGGCTCTAGTCGGTGTGGGCATCGTGCTCATGCTTTTACTGCTCGTTGTAGTTTTCCGTTCTATGCCCGCTATTTCTATGAACTATGTGGGGAACAACTTCGAGCGTCTTACCTTTGTCAAGGATGGAGAAGTCATCAACGTCGAGGACTTTGAACAATTGGATCAGTATAGCATGGATGTGGACAGGAGCACTAGCACGGTCTATTTGTCTGAGAAGGCTCCTACTTCAGTTATCCTTCCTCCATTCTATGGAATCGTTCACATTGATTAAAGCAGACTATAAAGAAAGTTGAGGTACTCTAAATGAAATACGCAGAGTTTGCAGCGACTACGAAGCAGCGGCGCAGGGAGCTTGCTAAGGCACATGACAAGGAGATGCGCAGCTCCTATGGTCACGAGATTGAGGAGTGTGTTAAATCCACTGTGGTCTACGGGCCTGATGCTCCGGTGGTTTTTCCTCTGGAGAGGCAGACCGAGTTCCACCTGACCGCCAACGACACTGTGGCAGAGATCTTCAATGATTACGGCGGTAATTGCTGTGTGCTCAACTTCGCCTCCTATATCAATCCAGGCGGTGGATACCTTTCCGGAAGTCGTGCCCAGGAGGAGTGCCTCTGTCACAGCTCCGCCCTCTACCCCGTGTTGGAGCGTTTCCGTTATTCCTACTACGCCTGGAACAGGGAGCACATGAACAAGGGGATGTACTGCGACCGTGCTCTCTACACTCCGGACGTGCCATTCGTTAATGGCGATGTGGTAACGTTCTGTGACGTGCTTACTTGCGCAGCTCCTAATTATGGGGTAGGGCTTCGCTATGCCTCATTTGGGTTCATGGAGAATGTCAAGGCACTTAAGCGGCGCATTAAGTTTCTGCTGAGCACAGCCGCTGTGAACCGTTGTGACACCCTTATTCTTGGTGCCTTTGGGTGTGGGACGTTTCTGAATGACCCGGCCGAGGTGGCACGCATCTTTGCGGAGGAGCTGCAGTCTAACTTCCGTGGATGCTTCAAGAATGTGGTGTTCGCCATTCCTGAGCCCAGTGGGTTGAACTACAAGACCTTTGAGTCTGTATTTAGGGAGCAGGGTTTGCTGCGTAAGCACTAAGAATCTGAGATATACACTACATATATAACTGATGGGATATTACCCATAGCAATAACTGAAGGGAGATACAGAAAAAGATGTTGATGAAGAGTGAACTGCAAGAGCTGGCTCGTAAGAATGCTGAGGTTCGCGTTATCATCGTGAATGGGTTCCAGATTGTCGGGCGGATCATGGACGCCGACGAGTCCGCGGTGGTTATCGATGTCAATGGTTCCCGCAAGGTGATCAACGTTAACGCCGTGTCAACGGTGGAGCCTCTCAAGGGCTAAGGAGGCAAATAGCGATGACTAAAGAGAGAATTGAAGAAGTCCGTGACAAGTACCTCTACATTTGCGACAACGTGGCTACCAAGTACAATCTTGACGAGGACGGTAAGCAGGACCTGGTGCTCTACTACCTGGAGCTTTGCCAGAATAAGCCTGACCTGGTTCGCAAGGGTTCCTATCGGCTCTACGGCTACCTCTACAGTAGGGCTGAACGCATTCTGCGCCGCAGGGAGCGTGAGGCAGTCAGGGAGTGCAGTATTGAGGAATGCGAGCTCTACGATGACTCTATTTCGCAGGTGGAGGATAAGGTTTGGGGTGAGAGCCTATCTGAAGAAATTGAGCAGCTCCTGCCTACATTGGCGGCGCGGGAAGTCGAAGTCCTACGTGCGGTTACAATGGGAGGGGAGACTCAGGTAGAGTGTGGACGGGCACTTGGGCTCACAAAGGAACGCATCCGTCAAATCGAGGCGAAAGCCCTTCGCAAGTTACGGCATCCTAGCCGCTCAAAGTACCTCAAGCCTTTCCTGGTAACAACTGTTCCCAAGAACAGGGTACGCAATGAAAAGCCGTCCTACAAGTTTGTGTATGACACTCCGTGGCTCCGGCCTGTATCGTGTGAACACGCACACGGCAAGAATTTTGAGGTAAAGATCTACGAGTCCGACGGCTATGTCATTTGGGTAGAAGGTCAGAGGAATGGTGGCTACGTAAACGGTAAGGAGTTCCGACTGTGTAGTCGTGAGCAGGCTACACATTACCGGAGTGTAGCAGATGCTAGGAGAGTAGCTGTTTTGTTGGCTACCGATGCCGTTCTCATTGACTCCAGAATTCTCATCCCTGAGCGTATAACAGCTGAGTACAGCTGGCGCTCCACTCTGTTGAGTGTTTGCAAAGTGCATGGAGCTGACACCTATGTCGTACAGCGCAGGATGTGGAATATCGTGCATTATCTCAGGGACGACGGGGAGGTAGCCGAGAACCTGCAAAGTGCTAACTTCTTCCCTTCTGAAGAGGCTGCGCAGAGCGTTATCGATTCCCTGTGTGCAGAGGAATTCCGGGAGAAGGTAGCAACGAGTCTTGGGGCTGGAGTACAAGGAGTGTGTAAAGTTTTGAAATACGTTATTCAGGATGTCGAAAACAATCTCTACTACGCTGGCGATGACCAGTGGGTAGCAGCAATCAACAAGGCCAAGCGGTTCGAGGACAAGACCTCGGCGGCGGTGGTAGGGGCTCGACTCCTCCCTATTGGCCGGACCACGGCAGAGCCTGTGCTGAGCTGAGATGCCGTGACCATACTGCTTTGGATCGCCGCAGTATCGCTCAGTGCTAAAGCCATGTATGAATCAGCGCGTGGGTTTATGCATGAATTTTTGGAGCACGGCCTCTACTGGGGTACAACTATTCAGTACGCTGCGCTCTTCATGCTATCAACTGCAATACTGATGGTGAACTTTATGTAACTAGAAAGAGAGATGCGTTATGTCACAAAAAGCTCGAATGATTAAAAGAGCCCCGTCAAGGAAGCAGAGACAAAAGGCCAGAAAGAAATTCGGCCTCTATGATGAGACTTCGGCCTCTATTGAACTGCTGCCTGAGGGCTTTCTCGGTTGGTCAGCTGAGTCCTTATATTGCGTGTACGGAGTAAGTCTGCCTCTACCAGATGTTGAGATGTATGACCCGAGTGCCCGCGATTGGTGGGATTTGGTAGATTCAACGACTGTTCTGTTTATGCCTCCGGCGGAGAGAACTACCATCTATGGGGACCTGCCTGATGGTGTGAGCAGTGTAAAGCTCCGGGCAGACAGGACTACGCTGCATCTAAATATTGTGCTGTCCACTAATGGAAGCAGCGCAACGGCAAACTTTATCTTCCCTTCTATGGAGATCGACCTAGCCTCCCTCCCAGAGTACTATCAGCGTAAGTCCTCTACGTACCACACCGCTCCATCTAGGATGCTCTCTTTTCTAAAAGATAGCAGAATTGCTAGTCTTCTAGGGAGTGAGGAGATGAAGAGCGCTACTGCTTTCGCTATGTCTAATGGGGAGAGAAGTATGCGGGTCATTTGTGCACTCGCTTCCTACATTCTGCTTCGTATCCAGCAAACGGTGTGTTGCCATTCACTTTTAAAGAGTGAAGGGCGTACGCTGGCCAAGAAAGCAATTGGCGAGGATTCGGATGTAGAGTGCGTGAACACGGAGGATATGCTGTGGCTCGGTACGCGCCTTCCTCACATTAAGCTAGAAAACGATATCACCATTCCCGCCTCCCTGCGATCCGAGTCTTACACAGCTTCCAGTGCGGCGTCTCGTGTACTGGGAGATGCCGGTGAGGCGTTCTCCTATTTCGCCACATGCAATGCGCTTGCTGCGGAGGCAGAGCTGTCAGACAGCACCCCTGGCTTCGTACGAGTTGCCGACGTGAATAAAGCTTCAAAGGAGGGGCTTCTCCTGATTGGGGCCAACGGCACACCTATGAAAACCTCTGTCGGGGATGACCTGCGGGACGCGAAGTGGGCAGTACGGCCTACCGGGCTCACTGAGAACGATAAGCCCCTATACGCTCTGTTCACGCGCTCGGGCAGTGGTTGGTCAGGTTTCCACATCAGAACGATGGCTGGAGTATTCTCCTACATCAAAAAGCACCTCGGGGACGCCTATGTGGACAGCAAGAGTGCGCAGGTGTTGTCAAGCCGCACCAAACCACTTCATGGGTTCACGCTGGAAGCCTGGCTCGGCGGTAAGCAGAGTGTAACTGAGGCCTTCATGTATGAGTGCGCATATGCCATGCAGGAAGATATGGACCACGCCTCTCTACTCCAGTCAGCAGAGGACATCAGCTACTTCCTACGTATACTCATCTGGAGAGCACGGGCGGTGGGCGTCCAAGATGGGGAGACGATCAACACGGGCCTGTTGCGTTCGGATGGCAAGTTCATGTATGTGGCATTGCATAACCTATATGAGAACATCAACTTCGTTAGTGTCCGGTACCTGGGTGGCCGAGAGGATGACAAGAAGCCTCTCCTCTTCTACCGCTACACGGACAAGCTGTGCCTCCGTACAAAGGAGGGCCTAACGTATTCTGATCGGTCTCTTAAGCACGTACTTCTGGACAACAAACTGCGCCTGGGTACAAAATTGGCGGGTACGTCAGAGGTAAAGCTTCTCAGTGGTTTGCGATACTCTGTCGAGGACGCTGAGCGCAGACTCTCTGCCAATCCATTCTACGCCCAGCCCTTCTACGACCACACCCATGATTCTATCGCCTTCTTCATCCCCTTCTACCTGGAGCGTGGAGGGGAGGTGCTAGCCGCACTTCTGGTCAGCGGTAACACGGTGAGAACAGTTTACCCCATTGAGTGGGCACGGCAAAGAGCTGTATGTCTTGGCATTCCACTCGCTGACTGGCTTCGTAAATAAACCATCTACCCCTGGCAGACGGGATAAAGTCTGCCTCCTATGCTGGTATAGCTCAGTAGGTAGAGCAGCTGATTTGTAATCAGCAGGTCGGGGGTTCGAGTCCGTCTACCAGCTCCATAATCTTTATGGGGGTACTGTGTAGAGAGAAAGGAAGATTATATGCGTAGCCAAGGTCCTTATTTTGTGTTCAACCAGGAAGAATTGAAAGTGCTTGGGCAGGATGGGTGGCTTACTGGTGAGGAACTCCGTACTGGTTCCTATGCTCGTGGGTTCACAACACCAGAGGGAGCCAGAGAAGCACAGGTCGCATTGCCGGTTATTGAGCAGAGTGGGACGTGCATTATTAGGCATAAGACACTCGTTAAGCTTCAGGAGTTCCCAGAGGCATTCAACATCTCGTATGGGGAAGAAGCCTCTTGCCTGGATTGGGTTTTAAAAGTAATCAGCAGCTTAAATTCCTATCAAAACCAAGTTGTAGAGGAAATGGAGAAGCTTACTCAAAATCTGTCTACTGTTGATAGGGAGATCTGTGATGAGCTGCACTACATAGAGTTCTGTAATCTCAATGCTGCAGAAGGGTATAAGAGCTACAAGAGGTTGAAGGAGCTCCAGCAAAAGAGGCGTGCAATAAAGAACTCGTTTGAGATGCTTGACGCCGTGCAGGTAGTTGTTAGCGGAGTCTCTAAGATTGAGAAGATGGTGACTGATCCAGCGAAGAAGTCATACACATTGCGTGAGCCTGAAACATTTATACATGATTGGCGTGGGTGAGCGCTCTTACTAAGTCTTTCAGCATTCTACGAGGCTTTACTTTTCGCGTTAGTGGGAGGAAATATAATGTTCGATATTAAAAAGCGTAAGGATTTGTCTGGCTCCACGGTACGTGGGCTTATCACTGAGCTCTTGGAGCTTCCTATGGATACCCGTGTATTCTGTTGTGGGGATAACAACATGTACCTTCACGTAGAGGCGGACAACTCTGCTGTATGTTTGGATCATTCTGATCTGGACGAGTGCTATGAGGTGGAAGCCTTATGAAGCGAACTCACAGAAATATAGTCATAGCCATTGTCATTGCTCTCTCTATTTTGACAATCGTCGATTGTTGTATGGTCTACACACGCATCTTTGGTGGGTAGAAGCTGGGTCGGGAGAAAGTGTACAATGGTGGCATACTTAAGCACTAATGTGGGTTTCAAGGTAGTTAGTCACGAATTCTTCCAACGGATATCCTCTCTTGTGAAATTGAAGTAACGGAGTTGATATCTAGGTGAAACACATAGCTTCTTGCTCATTCGGCAAAGACAGTATGGCTACGATACTCTTAGCTTTAGAGCATACTCTTCCACTGGATGAGGTTATCTACTGTGAGGTTAGGTTTACAAGTAGCATATCTGGTGAGCATCCAGAGCATCGAGAGTTTATACACTCTACAGCTATTCCATTCCTGAAGGCGGCTGGGATAAAGGTCACTGTTGTTCGGGACAGGAAGGCCTATTTGGATCTCTTCTGCCGTCCAGTCACTAGAGGGCCCCAAGAAGGGAGAGGTGCGCGCATGGCCTTTGTGCGGAAAATGCTACATACAGCGGGATCTGAAAAACAGACCGCTGGAGAGGTACATGCGAACCCTAAGGGGGCAAATTACACAGTATGTTGGTATAGCAGCCGACGAGCCGAAGCGATTAGCCAGATTAGCCGGAACTAATAAAGTTTCGCTTCTGGCTAAGTACGGTGTTGCTGAAGCGTCAGCGTTGGCTCTCTGTAAGCGGTATAACCTTCTCTCCCCTATCTATGAGTTCACTTCACGGGGAGGTTGCTTCTTCTGCCCTAATGCAGGTTGGTCGGAATTACAGCATCTGTACAACTACCATCCTGACCTGTGGAACTATCTACTTGCACTGCAGAAGCCGCCTAATAAAACAACAGAGCGTTTTAATCGAGTCTATCGCTTTGACGAGATAGATGAAATTATTCGAAGGGGATGGTAGTGATGGGAAAAGCGGGGAAAAGAACACCTGTTTGGGAGAATAAGAAAACTGGTAGAGTAGTGTGTGGGGCAACTATTCAGGATGCTTTAGGGGTTGGGTGGCTGTGCCCAGTAGTCGATGACTGGAAACACGTCAGTACTCTTCCTTCGGAACGGCGCGTCGTAATAGCGGGCGGTACGGTATTACCAGAGAACGACGTAAGTAGAGCTATAGCAAGAGATGCTAAAACTACAGGTTTGCTTAAAATTCTAGCCTACGGGCGTGAGTACTCTTGTTATGTTCAGTATCTGGATTCTGTGAGGGTGGTTATAAGTTGAGGCGAACTGTGTGCAGTGAGCTACCACGCAGTCTGTAAAGTTCTACAGGCTGTGAATATCACAATCTAATCTTTGTGGAAAACGGTCTCGTTAAATGCGAGGCCGTTTTTATTATGCCGTTAAAGAAAGAGAGGTACTACAATGGAATACCTGGCTAACGCTTTTCCGGCCCTGCTGATTATGGCGGGGCTTTTTGCTGTCCTTGCGATTGGTGGCTTTGTCGCTGACAAGGCTCTCCCTAAGAGCAGGCGCATCGAGAAGTTCATAAGCAATCTTCCTATGAATTGGGACTAAATAGAGAAATATGGAGGTCATGAAAATGAAGAAGCTTACAACTGTGCAGGTCACCCCTATCACTCAGAAGGGTGCGGTCATCACCCCTATCCAATGTGAGGTTAAGTGTGGGGCAGCTCCGCATGAAGTGATCAGAATGGTACGCTCTCAGGTGGGAGCGGAGCATTCCAAGGACACGTTGTATATCAACTCCGATGCTCCTATCATCGACAATGGGTCTGGCGTGTACAATGCGTATGCCTACAGCAGGCGGCACGGTGTCAGGTTTCTGGGCAGCATGTCTATGCCGCATCGGAGCAACAGCCTTCGTGAGTGGCTGCAGCGGCTCTTCAAGATCGACAATACTGTGGAAAGTGTCATCATCGACACTGTCCCTCCTACTGTGGTCACCATTGACATGGCGGCCATGCGGACTGTCTATCTCATTTCTGAGTATGTTGGGAAGTCTGGTAAGGAGAGGCTGCATAAGTCCTTCGTGGTAGACCCGAGTTCTGTGGACAGCGCAGTAATGGCACGTGCCATGGCCATGGTGCAGGGTGAGGCCATCGTTGGCTGCAACGAAGATAAGTCTGAGTACATCATGGAGGATGACTCTGGCAAGTCCTATATCTGGCGCATCAAGAAGGAAACAGGGTTCAAGCCGGAGACGTGGCAGCAGCCCTGCTGGGAGTGTGCAAATGCTATCCCGTCTGCTGACGATGCCGAGGAGTTGGGCGAAGAGGTTCGCGGGTGTCCGTGGTCCAAGTCCTTCAGACCGGTGCCGGGCTGGGATGCTATCAAAGTGGCTGGCGAGGATTCCTACAGAATCGTGAGGTGCCCTATGTTTAAGAAAGGGTAATGTGTATAGCGGTGGGGTGGCAAAAAGACGAGGGGAAAGCATAAGTGATTATTGCTCCAAAGATTGCCGCCGACTGCCAAGATGTACCAAAGCTGGTTGTTCCATATATGAACGATGCGGTGGAGTTCCACCTTACATCGTTTACACAAGGGGAAACGAACTGGAGAGCCATTGTAGAGAAGTACGGACTAAAACACGTAACGCTGCATGCTCCCTTCGGTGCCCATAACATTGAGGAGATAGTCCTCTCTACATCACTATATGATGCTACCCTAAACTATCTGTTGCGTCAGAAGCAGTACGCGGAGGAGCTTGGCATTACAGTTTGTGTGCTCTTCCATGTCTCATACACGTTGGAGTCTATCATCAACTTGCAGGTTGTAGATGGGATCAATGCGTTAATGGCCAGCGTGGGGGAGAGCTCCTCCCTACTGCTTCTTTTGGAAAATACAGTCGCTAGTTTAGATATGGGGCCTGCGGGTGGCTACAAAGAGCCGCTGTCGTACATTCTTAAGGAAACAGATGCAGCACAGGTTCGCATGTGTTTTGACCTGTGCCATTACCGGGCTAGTAAGAACGTACTGCTAGAGGAATACACGTTTCCCGTTAACTGGTGCGACAGGATATACCAAGTCCACTTCAGCGATACGAAGAATAATGAGGGGTATAGGCATATCGCAGCAACCCATGGTAAGGCCCACGATAGCATGTGGGATGTTGCAAGAGATCTGTGTACCCTAAGGTCTCTAGGCATTGATGTGGGGGACACAATTATAATCCCAGAAATGAGTGAAGACGATTACTCTGCTAGAAATCTGGAGGCCAGAGAGCTCGGATGGCTACACCAGATAGGTGAGCAGGGTTTGACGTTCTAGGTTGGAGGAGTTGCAATGTTTAGATGCATAGCAAAATGTCCTGAACTGGATGCTGATGGGGTTACACATTGCACGTGCAATGATCCCGAGGAGATGTACGAGCGTTGGGTCGATGGTTGTCCCGTCGGGAATACTCCTAAGTTCGTTGAGGTGGACGCGGCTAAGTAAACAGGGGTTTATGCTCATATATACATGAAAGGGTAAAGCCCAATCCAATATAGACAGAAAGAAGGATTTGTTTTATGGACATTCAAAAGAACAGGATTCGCAACATCGTTGGTGGCATCTACGACATCCAGAAACTCCGTATCGCTACTGGCAATCGCATCGTAGCCAGCCTGCGGCCAGGCCTGGTGGAGGAGGTCAAGGAAGGTGAGGAGGACACCAAGTACCTTCCTGCTATTCTTTCTGAGTACAGACGCATCACCGATTACTTCGTTTCCGAGTTTGAGGGTCGTGGAAGCATTGAAAAGGCCATCACCCCTAACAATCCGGAGTACATCAAGAGCCGCCTTGACTATGATCTGGTGACATCCTACAAGCGGCTGCTGGAGACGGAGGAGGGGCTCACGAAGGTTGCTGAGCGTGAGGTCAAAGCACATCCAATGTGGGATGCCTTCTTTGCAGGGGTAAAAGGCTGCGGACCGCTCATGTCCGCCGTGTGCCTCGCGTACTTCGATCCCTACAAGGCGCGCCACGCTTCCTCCTTCTGGCGCTATGCCGGCCTGGACGTGCAGCGCGACCCTGACAAGGATAAGATGCGTGGCGTTGGCAAGTGGTACACTGAGGAGCGCCCTTACATCGATAAGGACGGGAAGGAGCAGATGAAGAAGTCGCTCACCTACAACCCGTTCCTCAAAACCAAGCTGGTTGGTGTCCTCGGCTCTGCATTCCTGCGGGCCAAAGACTCCTACTATGGTAAGGTTTACTACGATTACAAAAATCGCCTGGATAACCGGGATGAGGACTTCTCCCCTATTGTTAAGCACCGCATGGCCACCCGTTACGCCGTGAAGATGTTCCTGCGGGATATGTGGGTCGTGTGGCGTGAGCTGGAGGGCCTTGAGGTCACCGAGCCTTATGAGGTCGCTAAGTTGGGTCACAAGCCCCACCACTCATCTTAACCGTGGCAGCGTAGTAACCCCTATATGCAAAGTGTGCCTTATCTATTAAGTAGTCCATTAGACAGTAGTGTACCTTATCTCATGAGAAACCCTGTCGCACTCAGTGTACCAGTCTGAACAAGTAACCCAAGCTGCTTTAGTGTACCGTATGGCACAAGCAATCCACGATATTCAAGTGTACCTTACGGCATGAGTAACCCAGCCTCCTCAAGTGTACCGCCGAAAAAAAGAAGCCCATTGTGAGGGAGTGTACCAGAAAGCTCTAGTAACCCTAATGCAGCGAGTGTACCAGAAAGCCCCTAGTACCCCTAAATCAGCAAGTGTGCCCAATTAGCAAAGAAGTCCTATATGACGCAGTGTACCTAATCCGCTAAGTAATCCGCTCGACCTTAGTGTATCTTTCGGCATCAGTAATCCTTGACAAGAAAGTGTACCTTAGCACTTGAGTAACCCTCGAATCAGGAGTGTGCCACTTTCACGGAGTAGCCCAAAAATCGGGAGCGTGCCTGATAAGCCAAGAAGCCCATTTGGGAGTAGTGTACCTTTACTGGTTAGAAGCCCTGTTGCCTCAAGTGTACCCGCGACCGCAAGCAATCCAGTACTTGTTAGTGTACCGTGTTGGAGTAGCAACCCTTACAAGTAAAGTGTACCTTCCTTCGATAGTAACCCAGTAACACTGAGTGTGCCCTATTGTATCAGGAATCCTTTGCGCATGAGTGTACCGTTCGATGAAAGAACCCCTACGGCGAGGAGTGTGCCAGTTTGAGCTAGTAACCCAAAACTAAGAAGTGTACCTAACGATCCAAGAAGCCCTAAGATGTGTAGTGTGCCCAACAGGTCAAGAAACCCTATGAGAGCTAGTGTGCCCATATAATACAGAAGAGAGTGTTAGAGAGGAAGAACAATGTTTAAATTAAAAACTGTGGGAGCGGTCACGCTGGCATCGCTGCTACTCCTTTCGGGGTGTTCAAGTAACAGCCCAGAGGATGAGATAGAACCAGTAAACAACACGCTACCCTATGACTCACGCACAGTTACCACAACCATCCAAGAGGGGTGGAGCCAGCTTACTGTCGCTTGGGGCGACGGCTCCTCCCTATCCATTCCGTTCCCGGGAGAGGGAGCAACAAGTGTGTTTGGCAAGGAGGTTAGCTCCGTAGAGCGCGTTGGCCTTGTTGCTGATGCGTCTGGGGAAGTGCAGTACTCCATCGACATGCCATATAATGAACACAATATCCACTTCCACGTTCAAGTGCTGGCCAAGGATGTAGGTGAAGGTGGAGAGGAGCCGGCCCTGGTCGCTGCGTCATTTGGTGGGTGCAGCAGCCACTATGCACCCTATTACTACCTCGCAGATGATGCCTACTACGGGCTTGGTGTGAGCTCCTCCACGAGCTACGAGAAGCAGTATAGGGCTGTGGTCTTCTTGGACGACAATAGGGCGTTGGCCTGTGATGTTTCCTATTCAATCAGCGGCATTAGCTCTGGGTTTGAGGATTACGCTGATTCCGTTGTTGCTGAGCTCCTTACCTACTTTGGGCTGTCAGATTGTGCAGAGGTCCTTAGCCGCGATAATCTTCCGCAGGGTTACCTTACGTTAGAGGACTTTCGTGAGATGGCCGATACACGGTTGGAACAGGAGAGTGAGGAAGCTGAATGACGCCCTTGGTTCTAACCGTTGTAGTTTGGCTGCTAGTGACCTGTATGTGCATCTCACTCGCGCTTTGTATGTACTGCCTATTCAAGAGCAGGCGGATTAGAGAGTGTACGCCAGCATTAGTCCTCCTCATCTTAGTAGCTGGTGCAGTCTTCTGGCTCCTTTCGATGTGGGGGTGATTAAGAGGGGCTAGTGCTCATCGTGTTCCGTAGACCAAATAACAAACCGCTAGCAGACCGGTAAAAGTCTGCTCTTATTATGCCGGTGTGGCGGAATTGGCAGACGTGCGGGATTTAGGTTCCCGTGTCTAAATTGACGTGTGGGTTCGAGTCCCATCGCCGGCACCAATTATTTTCATGAGGTGATCATATGCTTTGGGAGAGGCGTGGCAACACGGTTTACTCCAGTGTCGAGGAAGCAATCCTCTCTATGTCTGGTCAGACGGAAGATGAGCTGCTGCACCCTCCTACATTTCAGCCTAGCGGCATCCCCGGTATTGTCGAAGCAGGGCGCATAATCTTCAGAGCAAGGTCGGCGGGTCGACATGCGTACATTGTCGGCGATTACGATGCCGATGGGATAACCTCAACAGCTATCCTATCACGGCTCTTTAAGTTCCTGCACATCGAGCACACCACTATCATCCCTAAGCGTTTGTCGGACGGCTATGGGGTCTCCGAGTGTCATGTTGCAGGAATCCAGGACTCCCTGATAGTCACAGTTGACAATGGAATCGCTGCCGGTGAGATCCTCGATAAGGCGGCTGGGAGAAACAATTTGATCGTGGTAATCGACCACCACCTACCTGGAGAGGGCGTGCCTGCTAGCGCTGACGTAATCATAGACCCGCATATGTTTCCTTCAGCCTGCGGGTTTAACGATTACTGCGGTGCCGGCTTGGCTTATAAATTGGCGTGCCACATGCTTCATGGTGTGAACGTGCCAGCTCGACTCTCTAACGATTTACTGGTTCTGGCGGGTATCGGAACGATTGCTGACAGTATGCCGCTAATTCAGGATAACAGAAGCCTGGTAATGCGGGCTCTGGATGTCATAAACACGCACTTTGACTTGGTGTCTCCGGGTCTCTCTAATCTGCTTGCTGAGTGTGGCACTCCTGGCACCATCACAGCACATACACTCTCCTACAAGCTCGTCCCTCTAATCAATGCTCCTGGGCGAATGTACGATGCCGGTGGCTCGTCCTCCCTAAAGGTGCTTGTCTGCGAGGATCCCGAGCTTGGGGCCGCGTATGTGACTAAGATGCTTGCGATAAATCAGCGCCGCAGGCAGGTGGTGTCAGGCTACATAGATCAGGCTTGCAAGGAGGCACAGAACCAGTCCTCCCCTATCGTAGTTTACATGCCTGGGCTTCAGGAGGGGCTTCTGGGGATAGTTGCCGGCCGGTTGCTCGACACATTCTGCACTACATCAGTGGTACTCTCTAACAGCAGGGAGCTTGGTGTCGTGAAGGGTTCAGTTCGTGCTACACAGGAGTGCCATGCCAAAGAGATGCTGGATTCTGTAAGCACACTACTAACGGCGTATGGTGGTCATTCCGGGGCAGCGGGCCTTACTCTTCCTTCTGATGCAGTAGATGCCTTTACCGAGCAGGTAAAGCGAGCGAGTGAGGGCTCCACTGTGCATCAGTGCTTATACTACGATGTAGATATGCCTGAGGGTGCAGTAGTGTCTGCCATGCACTCCCTAAACAAGTTTGAGCCTCTCGGATGTGGGGTGAGGCAGCCGACGTGTGTAATTAGGGGTGTGCGTGTGCATGGTGCCTCCTACGTGGGAGCAGACAAGAACACTCTGAAGCTGGTTTGTGACGGATTTACTGCCATCGCTTTCGGGAAAGCTGATCTGTACAGGCAGTATGGTGAACCAGAGGTTCTCGATATAATCGGCACAATTGAGGAGAACAACTTCCGTGGAAACACCTCTATTCAGGTGGTAGTAGAAGATTTTAAGCCATGTATCTTCTAAGTAAATAGAATGTAAGCCACATATATAACTGAAGGGAAATAAACTGTTTGAATTTCCAACAATAAAGAGATATAATGGAGGAAGTCAAAATGTACAAAACTAATTTCATCACTCTGGTCAACTCTTACAACGACGATGAGGACTCGCTGGATCTCATCGAGACGAACATGAACAACCTGAACGGGTATGTGTCTGCCGTCTATGCTATGGAGGTTCAGATTCAGACGCTTCGTTTCCGCCTGGAGGGTGAGGACTACCGTGAAGCGGTCACTAATCTGGACAAGCGCCGTCGCAACGCCCATGAGGCCGCAATCGCCGCATGCTCCATCCTTAACCGGATGGCCAATCTGGCGGGTGTTGAGCCGCTCTACTCTGGCAACCTTGAGGACCGAAACGAGGTGGCTGAGTTCTGCATCGCTATTGTTGACGAGCTCTTCCATGGACGTTCCCGCTGCACTGTCCGTGAGCTTCTGGAGGAGCTGAAGTAAGTCGGAGGTGGTATCATTACCTGTACAGAAAAAGAGAACAGATTCGGAGTGCTTAAAACTTACTCCGGCCACAATGCAACCTTAACCATCCAGACGTTTGAGGGGACGAGTGAAGTCTCGTGTAGGTTAATACACGAGGACGCTATCAACTCCCCACACGCTATGTTCAATACGTCCGGTGGGAAGCTACAGTTGTCGCTGGATTTCCACAATCTCTACATCCTGCCTGATGAGTGGGAGAAGGTTAAGGTGGTAGTTGACGATATGCTGGCTCTGTGGTCAGAGTACCTAAATACCCTGGGGTAACAGCCCCAGGGTATTTTTCTATATTTAGCAAAGGTTTGTGTGTACATGAAGAATTATAACGCAATCGCGTCAGGGATTGCCGGTGTCTTACTGGTGATCCTCATCCTGATTGCTCGTGCCATGACGTGATCGGTTTATCCTATATTGGGGGTGATTTTAGCATGAGCAAGAAAGCTGTTGCCGGCATTGTCGTAGCCGGTGTCGCTGCGTGTGCGGCTATTGCGGCTATGGTCTACTCTAAGGTCAGCAGCCGTTGAGTGGGTACCTTGCGGTGTATAGGTTAACCGCTCCATGTCGGAGTGGCTCCTCGTGCCGGTTCGATCCCGGTCTCCGACACCATATAGTGATTTCTATGAAAGAAGGTAGTGCTGTGTCCTCCGTCAGTTACGTCACGATTCCGGAGAACGTAAAGTTCCTAGAAGAAGGTGCGTTTGGTTGGCGTAAAAGCATCCAGCGTGTAACAATTCCAAACACTGTCGCTGCTATCGAAGCAGAGGCTTTCGACAACACACCTCACCTTGGGTACTATGGGTGCTGACCTTATGGACTAACTTTCTTTGCTTCACCTTGCGGTGTATGGGTTAACCGCTCCATAAGGGTCCTTAGCTCAGTTGGTTAGAGCACCTGGCTCATAACCGGGCGGTCCTGGGTTCGAGCCCCAGAGGGCCCACCAATACTTCTAATGTGAGGGAAAGTAATGGACGTAATTTGCACACAACAGTTTAAGGCCGGCAAGTACTTCGTTCTGCCTGGTGGTACCTATCAGGCCATCTGGTCCGAGAGTGGTAAGGAAGTCAACATTTTTATGCGAGGCTCCAAGATTACCACCATGCCAAAGAAGGAGTTCCAAAAGTACTTCACGGAGTGGAAAGGGTAAAAGATTATTGGGAGGAGCTGCAATGCAGGTAACACTAGAGAGGGTTACGGGTGGTTTCCGTTGTGGTGACATCTCTGTACGCTCCAGCACTCCCACAGCCTTTGAGATTGATCACTCCTACAGCTTAGTGCAGGACTTTCGCTGGTCGTGGCACCTATACACTGTAAGTGGGGATGATGACGGGACAATCACATATAATCCACCCAGGTCTCGGCTGGGGTTCCTAGTTGCCGGCGCATCTGGGTATGCAAACCTGAACTGTGGTAGGTTGTCAGTCTTTGTGCATGGTGTAGAGGTCGCAACAGGATCCAGGCACGACTGTGTGTTCACCGCATGTAACGCACACGCTCTGCATCTTGCTGTGTGCCTCGCTTTGGTTGTGTGGGGAAAGAAGCTATTCTAAATTGGGAAGAAAGGCTGGTAGATTCCAATGCGCGCGCTGTTAAAGCAGACTATCAGTCGGCTACAGGCTGACTACGTAGTACTGCATAATGGGGAGGCCCTCTATGAGATTCGTGTGCCATTTTCGGTGTATCCACTCAACATCGAGATCTATGATAACAAAGGACATCTCTACACGGTGAAAAGTACCATTGTTGGAGATGCACCTGTTACGCAGAGGCAGATGTATCGCATTCTCCCCAGCTCAGGGTTCGAGGAAGGCCAGGTGGCGAGGCGCCGGAACTACATAAATGTGACATGGGCTGCTACATATGATATGTTCTTCAGCGGCCATGAGTACACGGCCTACGAGATTGGCGCATGGCGTGACGGAATGTATTACCCCATCTATGAGGGGGCGCAGCAGGTAGCCATGATTCACAAGGGTACCAAGGTTCATGGCAATCTCGATGAATATGAGCTTTATGCTCTAGAGCAGAAAGGGATGCTTGCAGCAGTAATCTATGCTTCCTACCTTGATGTTCTAAAGTACAGGAATATCGGAGAGTTCAGTAAGCACAAGGTACAGGTAAAGTACGCCATCTCTCTAAGTAAGAAAACGAGAGCACTTCTGGACAAGAGCTTCATGGACAGGTGCTGACTGCGGGAGGGGAAATATGAAAAAAGCTTTCACGCAGGATGGGCTGCGACACTTTACATGTAAGAAGTGTGGTAGGCAGGAGTCCCTTAATGTCTATCGTTGGCGCAAGACGCCACAGCATCTTAAGAACGTCTGCACTGAGTGTTTGAAGAAAGCGGAGCTACAACGTCAAACTGCTCGGGAGCGCGCAACAGATATGGACTATTACTTCTAAACAGGAAGGATCTCATGCACATATATTATTGAGAGATATAGATATAGAAAGAAGGCGGTGTAATGAAGCAGTACGTCATTTCTTACGCTTACACCGGAAACACTAAAGTCAGTCTATATGAGAACGGAGTGCTTATTAACTACGTTATTGTGGCTGATTATGATATTTCCGGGTATGTCAGTTGTTTGCAGTCGCAGGGTTATGCAGAAGCGTTTGATGTGCTAAAGGCCCAGGAAGAGCTCGATGCAGCAAGAGATGCTTACACCGAAGCTCTTGAAGCATTGGAAAAAGCCAAGGCCGCTCCCTTGGTTCTGGCAGAGGAGTGAGTCTATTGGAGTATTTACTTATTGAGTGCAGGGAGCGAGAGATCAGCACACCTGCCGCTTTTGGAACTCATAAAGAAGCCCATGACGAAATGTGCAAGTGGGTGGCCGCCGTGCTGGGGGTCGGTATTGAGGGAGTCATAGAGTCCTATCTGGCTGGCGTTGAATACGCTTCTGATACCTGCATCTGCCGGGATAGCGCATGGACTGAGCGTCATGGGCAGAATTTCGATTGGAAGATCTTCACACGGAATGACGCAGGTGAATACATCTAAATATCATCCGCCAGCAGACCGGTTAAAGTCTGCTATTTTTTATGCTGTGGTGTCCGAGTGGTTTAAGGAGCCAGTCTTGAAAACTGGTGATACCGAAAGGTACCGTGGGTTCAAATCCCACCCACAGCGCCATAACAATTTACAAGGAGTGTGGAAAGCGTGTATGTGATTAAGCTGCTCTCTGGTGCCTTTCTCGTAAGAGGGAGTGTGACGTGGTCCCCTACTATGCTTCAGCATGAGGCAACGAGATTCAAGACTGAGCGGGAAGCCATGGCAGCTGGCAGGAAGCTGTTGGGTGGCAGACCGTTTTCTGCTGTACACGTATGAGAGTCTGGAAACGCGTATCCTTGTTTCTCTCGGTCCTAGTGGTGCTCGCTGCTCTCTACATGACCCCTCTATTCGGCAATAAGCCAGCGGTGATTGTGAGTGGAAGCATGGAGCCTACGATACAGACAGGGGCGTTTATACTTGTACACTTCTCTGACTTTGAGGATTGTGAAGTGGGCGATGTAATCACCTATTATCATCCGGGGTTTGATGAGTTAGCTACACATCGAATCGTTGAGAAGGGCGAGGACTATTACTGGACCAAGGGAGACGCCAACACCGCAAGGGACAACATCTCGGTCATTGAGGATAACTTTTACGGAAAGGTAATATACACAGCAAACTGGTTAGCGCCGCTTATGGGACGGTGGATAGTGGATCGACAGCTAGATAGGGCAGCTCTCATGTCTGTCCTAATCGTGGTTGGACTCTGTGCAATGATTGCCTGCGTTGTTATATCGTTCGTCTCTACATACCTTTACTCCTTCCTGTTTGTTGTGCGTGGCAAGAGTTATTCAGAGAAAACGTTAGAGTCTTTATCGAGAGTCGATGGCTCTATGGTAAAACTGTGTCATAAACATACAGAGCTGTCAACATGGAAACGAGTAAAGCTAAACTTAACTTATAGGGCGTGGAAACGCACCTTATCCGATGTTGAGGATGAGTTGAGAAAGCTGTAGAAAGCATATTGGAGGTTTTATGTTGAGAAGGCACCTACTTAAATTCCTGGCGGCAGTTTTTTGCCTCAGCCAACTGACTTTGGCAGTCTCTGCTCAAACTCCTACTGGCTCATATTCTGATGTACCTATCGAATCTCCGCATTACGAGGCCATTGAATATCTAACAGATATGGGCGTTACTTCGGGGGTTGGAGGAGGCCGCTTCGCACCGGATAATACCATCAGCTTTGATGAGTTTATTGTTATGCTGATGAAGACACTGCAACCTGAAGCTGTTGCCGAAGAGTACTCTGGCAATCACTGGTGTCGGCAAGCTCTGTGGGCAGCTATTCATTCAGGCGTCCTCAATGGGCCAGAATCAGAGAGATATCAGAAAAATGGAATTACACGTTTGGAAGCCTGGCATTTAATCTGCCGGGCTTCTAATTTTAATCCATACCCGGCGTGGTGCTTTACTCAACAAGCTCCTGTGTTTGATATAGATGCGGATCTGAAATACGCAATGGTATCCACTGGTCTCTACGCCGAGCTGCCAGATGTAAATCAATGCATGACCCGTGGCGAAACCGCTACCCTCTTGTATCGAATTGCTACCGAGGATTATATCCACCAACAAGTACCAGATTTGGCTGTGAAGGTAAATATGCAGATGCTTTCACCTACATGCTGGCGTATGCGTAATGAGGCAATTTACGACCTCGCAATTCTCCCTCAAAAATATGTTGATGAGTTTCAACACCTCGGTTGGTCCATAACCATTGGCCCGGATATGGGCGAATACGAGGAGGAGCATCCGACAGCCATAGGGTTAACCGCAGACAGCCAAATCCTCCTGTCAAACAAGCTTGGGGACCATCTTGGCAACCACACACTCATCCATGAAATGGGACATTTTGTTATGAAGGCTACTGGGGAGACCATCATGATAAATAGCGTCATGGAACTGGAGGAGGATGGATTATCAAAGGTTACGGGGGCTTATTGCAAAACTAATAAGCATGAGTATTTTGCGGAAGCATTCTGTTATGTAGTGCTTAATCGTAGCAACGCAGAAAATTATGCGAAGGTCGTAGGTAACGCACCCCTTACGGTAAAGTTCATTGAACAGGCATATCTCGACGCTGAAGGCCTATATGATTTAGATGCCGTCAATTCTGTATCGCATGAGGCTTTTCGCATCCTACATATGTAGTTTCGGACTGGTGCCTGCTTTACATGCAGTTTGTTAAATGTCCAGTAAGGCTAAGTTTGCCTCGCACGGGTCCCTTCCTATAAAGCGCAGACGTGCGTTAGGATGTCAGAGTATCCACCTTAGTGCCAAAGGCTTACGGAAGAGGAAACAGCCAGTTCAGGAGGGGGCGTTCAGTGTACCGCCCCCTCCTGTGCTATTTATAAAGAGGTGCTTATGAATTACGAGAATGATACCATGCGGTACCGGAAAAAGAAGAAAAGTAACACAAGCAGTTCTGTGGTGAAGTCGGATCACAAGCACAACTATGTTGCCTGTCTTATTCGCTCCTACATATTCGACACCGAGCATCTTGCCCTGGGGAAGCGATGTTCTGCGTGTGGTAAGTTGAAGGTCACCAAGCACTTCATACTTGATGGCGGATTTGTCCTAGGGCCGGAACAGATTCGTGCTAAATTCCCGGGACTCCCTATTCACGAGTCTCAATAATTAGAAAGAGAGTTGCGCTATTATGAGAGATTATATTCCAATCCGCAATGTAGCCAGAACCATTTGTGGTATTCAGAATCAGACCCTTTATCATCACTGCCTTGATGGTAGCATCGAGTGGAGTGGGGAGGGTAACTACCACTCTCCAAAGTGTGCGGTTCAAATTGACTCTTTCCTGAAATGGCTGAAAGAGAATTTTGCTTATCGAGATAGCATGGATTTCTTGTCTGTGGAAGCCTACCTTAAAGCATACCGCGAGGGCAATACAGATGCAGACTATTATGTATTTTGGAGGAATAAGAGAATGGCGCTGCGTGGTTATATCGAGAAGGTTATCGCTGATGCTTGTAAGTCGGAAAATCGTCCAAATGATGTAACCTTTGATGCATTCATTATCGACAACACCGCACTCCTCCTTATCCTGCATTGCAAGTATTTGCGTGTGCAGCGCAGAGTTTACTACCGAATCCTCAACAACGTGCCTAAGCATTTTAGGCTTTCCATTGTAGACGCGTATGGCTTGGTAGATGTAGATAATCCGGACTATGTTGTTTCGGATTATTACGTGGAGGCTGGTTATACTGTGGCGGATATCAAGGTTGGTAAAAAGCATTACTTTCCTTGGGCATCCTGCAGAGGTTCTGCAGTAGACAGAGTACATGAGTCTTTGCGCGATGGAGATTTTGATAAGTGCGTTGAATTTCGAGAGGCTATGAAATCTGTGGGAGGAAGCCAGTTCTACTACGATGACCTCAACTCTGCCTATGAGCGGTACAAGGCAGATTATAAGAGAGCATTCGGTAAGGAGCCCATCTCTGTTTCTGTCCAGCGGATTTAATTTCAAAGAGGAGGGGTGTACTCTGAAGCTCAGTTACAAAATGACGAGGTGGTATCCGATTTTTGGTGCCCTCTTTATTCTCGTCACATTTGGCTTGTGTCTTTTTGCCGCCTACTGTGGGCACTTTATTCCTATCGTCCTATACGGACTCTACTGGTCAGTTACAACTCTCTACGACCTGTGGAAGGCATGGCAAAGGATGAGAAGAGGTGGGGCATGAAGCTCTGCACCTCTTATTTTTATAGGATCAGGTTCTTCAGGCCAGATATCGTGCCATTCAGCACTGCCAAGTGGGATCCTAAATGGTACCATAATTTTCAAGGGCAGGCCAACATCTTTCTAGATAGGAATGGTGTGCTTAATGGTCTTCGCTTTCCAGAGTTTGCACCTGGCCCAATGTGCGAAAATGAATGTCGTGGTCTTGTCACTTGTTCTGTACGTAGCCCAGAGGAGTGCGCCTTTCTAAAACACTATCGACAGCAATTAGATCAGTTGAACTTCGATGGGGTGCTTGGAGTCTTCTCGGAACTGGAGCAAATGGTGAAACGAATTCTGGATTTAAAAGTGGAGCCGACCTTCGCCCTTATAGTGCACGAGGCTCCAAATAATCCGTGTAGTGAGCGCACTATTATTCAGCAGTGGTTTGCTGATCACGGATATCCTATTCAGGAGTTGAGTATCTGATGAATAAACAACACAAAGCGTTTCTGGGGCTATGCCTTGCAGGAATGCTTTTCTTATGCACAGGATTCACCACACTGCCTACATTTTCAGACGTTTCAGTCAATAGCCCATACTACCAGGCCGTGGAGTACTTGGCGGATGCCGGTATTGTCTCGGGTTGCGGGAATGGTATATATGCGCCAGACAGAACCTTGACGGGTGGCGAGTATGCCACCATCTTAGCTAGGGCGCTACGCGTAGATACACAGGGTTTTCAGGAAGAATGCGCGCCATGGTTCTCTGGATATGTAACACGCCTATATCAAGAAGACGTATTAACAGTACCGGAGTATAAATTCCTTAGCGAGGGAAAGGTTACGTGGGCTGTGGTGTGGAGAACTCTTCTGCCACGCTTTGGGGTCTATTTTTATCCCGCTGAATACTACTATGACACCTCTACATTACCTTGGTATATCCATAATGAATATAACGATTCCACTGTAGCCGCCATTAAAATAGGATTACATGATCCAGATACTTCACCTACTGCGATTCCGACTCGAGGAGAGTTAGCTGTAGCGCTGTATAGGCTGATGGTTGAAGATTTTACACCATTACCAGAGCCTCACATCATAGGCAGTCTTTTAGATGAGGAGACTGCAATCACCCCTGTTACCTTCTATAGGCGCAATGCGGTGCTTTCAGCTACAGAAATTTTGCCAGAGAAGGTGATTGAGTCCTTCTTGAGTAACGATTGGAAGATAAAGCTTAGTGGGGTATATGTGGATTTCCCGGAATACAGTTCTAGTTCAATAGCCGGTTTAACTGTCTACGCTAATAAGCGTATATACCTAGAGTGTGATCGGGCTTCTACAGTTCTTCACGAATTTGGGCACTACATGGAATACGATACCAAATCCGACTTAAAAGTAGACAAAGTTTTTCAACAAGAACATGAGCACGCTAAGATTCTACTCGAAGATTATGCACAGACTAATGCACGGGAGTATTTTGCCTGTGCTATTGAAGAATACTTTTTAAACGAGGAAGATCGCCATATTTTTGAGCAGGAGCTCCCTCTCACCTACGCCTTGGTAGAGGATATTTTGCTTAACTACGCGTAAAGCAATTTATTATCTGCGTCTAAAAGTTCATTCAAAATGCAACAGGTACTTAACATCCCTGTGCAAAGAAGGCTTATCGCCTTCTTATATGATAAGGTGTCTACGTCGGTTGACATCTCATTATTGAGACCGTGGGTTCAAATCCCACCCTTATCTACGTACAGTTAAATAAATTAACTATACCACTCCCAAAACAATAGGCATATGGAAAAACAATGCCGCAATTTTATATCCATATATTTCCTTCCTTGCCAAAGCACACTCCTTGTCCGTAGTAAATGTATTGGAGGCCGTGCAATGGAATGGAGGAAATTAGTTGGATATCAAAAGAGAAGAACACGTAAGGCACATGTTTGACAGTTTCTGCAGAAAGGTACTTCAGAACGCTGCCAGTGACTACTACGACTCTATTAGCAGGCGAAGAAAGCACGAGATACTGATCGATGATTACTGGAACCTCCCCTATACGTTGGACAAGTATTCCTTAGATCAAGAGGTCTATGAGGTTCTTGGTGAGAGCATCATGTTTACTGATGCTTCTATCATCGCTGCACTCAACTCTTTGTCAGCTGAGGGCAGGACAATCGTGCTTGCTGCTTGTGTGTGCGACCTGCCAGATAGGGAGATCGCGGAGCGCCTCAACATGGTTAGGAGAACGCTTACATACCGTAAGTCGAAGCTCATCAAGGATTTGAGGGGGTTGCTCATTGATGGATAAGCTCCTCCCTATTTCTGTGATAACGTCTGCGATAACAGGAGATCCAGAATCAGCGACTACTGTACTCAAGCACTATCGCAGGTACATCGCCTTCCTAGCAAGTCGCAATGGCTACTTCGATGTTGAAGCAAGTTGCAGGATGGAATCTGCACTGCTTGAATCGCTCTTTAAGTTCGATATAAACCGGTGAGTTAATGGCACGGCCTCCATAGCACCTTGACAACTTAACATTGGAGGTATCTAGGTGGATATACAGGAAAAGGCCATACTGTCGCTTACCGAATTCTGCTCCTATGTAGGTATTGGGAAAACAAAAGCACGTGAGATACTTAAGAACAGGTACTGTACATACAGCTTCCGCATAGGGAACAGGTTATGCGTGAACAAGAAGAAGTTAGATGATTGGCTAGAGACACATAACGAGTTATAAATTCCTATTGTAAAATCTCCATTGTTGGTATATCATTATCTCGTGGTATATCACAGTGTGTGCCTTTTCCTTAGTTTAACGATGGAGGTTAAACATGGGGAAGGACTTGAAGGGTAAGGAGCTTGGACGCGGCTTATCGCAGCGTGCAGATGGCGCCTACCATGCAAGGTTCACAGATAAATTTGGCAAGCGTCACTCACTGTATAACAAGTCTCTTACTGTCTTGAAGCAGGAGTTGAAGCATGCTAAAGAGGAGGTTGATAGGAAGGCTGTCGCAGAGCCACAGAGGGTGTATACGCTACACGAGTGGTATGGGCAGTGGATGGAAGTGTACAAGTACGAAGTCAGGGATAGTACCAGACTGGCTTATAGTTTGGTTTACGAGAAGCATGTAGGACCTGCACTTGGGAAGTATAAGTTATCTGACATAACCACAGTTGCTGTGCGTAAGTTCCTTAACAGCATGAAGTCTGCCGGCTACAGTTTTGAAATGCGGAACAAAGCGCGCATTATCATCCTAGACTTGTTTGATAAAGCAATCATGGACGATTTCGCCTTCAAGAATCCAGCACGGGGTATAAAGCTGAAGCGGGATGACAAGGAGGAGCCAAGAGTACTCAGCAAAGAAGAGCAGATTGATTTCTTCGATGCGTGTAAGGGAACTTTCTACGATGAGCTGTTCACGGTAGCTGTGCTGACTGGGCTGCGGCCTGGTGAGTTGTTTGCACTGAGGTGGCAGGACATTGACTTGCGAGCGAATACCATCAGTGTAACAAGAACACTTTTATACCAGAAGTTAGAGGGTGACACCAGAAAAGAGTTCCACGTCCACCCCCCTAAGACCGCATCAAGCGTGCGTACAGTGCGCTTCAGCGACAGGTGTGCGCAGGCTCTTAAGAGTCAGTTCAGGAAGAAGAGTAATGTCGCCTTGCGCTCTACATCAGCACCTTTAGAAGGGCTGGAAGACTTGTTGTTTGTCACGAAGTTCAATACGCCGCTATGTAGTCAGATATACTGCGACGCAATAGCTAGGATCGTTGAGCTCATAAATGAAGGGCGCAGTGATATAGATCAGTTCGAGAAGTTCTCAGGACATTGTTTTAGACACACTTATGCGACTCGCTGTTTCGAGGCTGAGGTAGACCCGAAGGTTGTACAGGAGCAGTTAGGCCACGCATCGCTACAGATGACGATGGACCTCTACACACACCTGTTCCAGGATAAGAAGGAAGACGAGTTGAACAAGTTCACATCGTATTCGGACAAGCTGTTTGAGGCTTCAGATATTCTGGCTGCTAAGAGGTATAATGAGTGTCTTCATCCTAAGGTTGTGAACCTTGGAAATATGGCGTATAATGGAGTATGACAAGTCTATACAGCATTTATTTCACTACTTTGTGTGCGATAGGAAGGATAACCGTCTAATGTCGCAACTTATTTTGCGTGTATGGTTTTCTTATTATCTGTACCAAACGACTCCATACGACTTGTCAAAGGTGCGCTGAACGGCACGCCGGGAAGGAGCTTCCGCTTCTCCCCGGCGTGCTTTATTAAGATTTCATTCGGATTTTTGCCCGGATTTGACTAATAATCCTCATTTTGCTATACTGATATGGACTACACTGGAAAAAGGGGGCTTCCGCTTTGCTTCGTTTTGAACACGTTTCTCTCTCCTACGGGAGTCAGAAAATTATCGACGACATCTCCTTTGAAATCCAAGAGGGGCAGATGGCGGTCCTGATCGGCTCGTCCGGCTGCGGCAAGACCACCACGCTGAAGATGATCAACCGCCTGATCGAACCCACCAGCGGCAAGATCTATATAAACGGCAAGGATATCGCCGCCCAGGACAGGGTGGAGCTGCGCCGCCACATCGGCTATGTCATCCAGCAGATCGGCCTGTTTCCCAACATGACCGTGGCCCAGAACATCTGCGTGGTGCCCAATCTGCTGAAATACAGCAAGGAGGCGTGCGACAAGATTGTCCATGAGCTGCTGGAGCTGGTCAACCTGCCCTATGAGCAGTACGCCCACAAGTACCCCTCCGAGATGTCCGGCGGGCAGCAGCAGCGCATCGGTATTCTCCGTGCCCTGGCGGCCTCGCCCCCCATCGTGCTGATGGACGAGCCCTTCTCCGCCCTGGACCCCATGACCCGGCGCACCCTCCAGCAGGAGGTGCGCTCCCTCCAGCAGAAGCTGAACAAGACCTTTGTGTTTGTCACCCACGATATGGAGGAGGCGCTGGACCTGGCCGATGTGATCATTTTCATGGATCACGGCAGGATCGTCCAGATGGCCCCGCCAGAGGAGATGCTGGCCCACCCCGCCAGCGGCCTCATTCAGGATTTCCTGGGCAAGTTTATCAACACGCCCTCTCATAAGGCGCTGACCGCCGCCGACTTCATGCGCACCGGCGTCTACACCGTCTCCCTCCACCGCGGCACCAACGAGTGTGTGCGCAAGATGCAGCGCTACAACGTGGACACCCTGATCGTGGTGGACGACGCAGGCCGCTACGCGGGCACGGTTTCCATCGCGGACATCCGCCTCAACGGCCACGTGGTTACCGACATCGCTCCCCTGGTGCGCACCGCCACCCCCACCGTCCACTCCGGCGACGACGCCAAGGGCTGCTTTGAGCAGCTCATCTCCAGCGGCGCCAGCTATCTGGTGGTGCTGGGCGAGGCGGAACAGGTGGAGGGCATCATCACCAAGACCAGCATGGCCTCCGCCATGGCGGAACAGCTCTGGGGGTGACGGTATGGGTGAGTTTCTGGCGCGCAACGCCGAGGCCCTGGTCCGAAGCATTGGCGTGCATCTGTTCTACACCCTAGTCTCGGTGGCCATCGGCTTTGTCCTGGGCCTGGGGCTGGGTATCCTCCTCTCCCGCTTTCCCAGGCAGGCCCGGTTCATCCTGCCCCTGCTCTCCCTGTTCAACACCATCCCCGGCGTGGTCTTTATCGGCCTGCTGTTCCTGGTGCTCCACGTCCAGCCCGCCACCGTCCTCATCGCCCTGTCCATCTACGCCATGTTCCCGGTGCTGAAAAACACCTTCACTGGGCTGCTGGGGGTGGACGCGCAGTATAAGGAGGCGGCACAGGGCTGCGGCATGAGTCCCGCCCAGCAGCTCCTCCGGGTGGAGCTGCCCCTGGCCATGCCCACCATCATCGGCGGGCTGCGCATGTCCATGGTCTACACCGTGAGCTGGGCCGTGCTGGCCGCCATGATCGGCCTGGGCGGCCTGGGCACCTTCATCTACCAGGGCGTGCAGTCCAGCAACAACGCCCTGATCCTGCTGGGCGCCGTCCCGGCCGCCCTGCTGGCCTTCCTCCTGGGCGGGCTCATCGACCTGCTCCAGAAGCATGTGGTGCCCAAGGGACTGCGGAAGGGGGGCGGTGACGCATGACCCTCTCCATGGTGGTGGAACACCTGTCCATGGTGGTGTTCGCCATTGTCATCGCCATTCTCATCGGGGTGCCCCTGGGCCTGCTGTGCTATCTCAGCCGCGCGGCCCGGGGCGTGGTCCTGCGGGTGGTGGACCTCATTCAGACCACCCCCGCCCTGGCCCTGCTGGGCATCATCATGGTCACCCCCCTGGGGGCGGGCAAGCCAACAGTGATCCTGGGGCTGGCCCTCTACTCCCTCCTGCCCATCGTGCGCAACGTTACCCTGGGGCTGAGCCAGGTGTCCCCCGCTGTCAAGGAGGCGGCCAAGGGGATGGGGATGACCCGCGTCTACAGCCTCTTCCACGTGGAACTCCCCCTGGCCATGCCCATGCTGTTCACCGGCCTGCGCATCGCCGTGGTCAACGCCATCGGCACGGCGGTATTCGCCTCCTCGGTGGGCGGCGGCGGCCTGGGCAACCTCATCAATACCGGCATCCGCCGCAACGACGTGGCCATGATCCTCTCCGGCACCGCGGCGCTGATGGCCATGGCCCTGCTGCTGGACAACCTGATGGCCTTCTGCGAGCGCCGCATGGGCCGGCGG